>ERZ808054.245-NODE-245-length-65778-cov-10.507116_pt1 | contig 65778 bp, 50 predicted proteins | sample MGYA00380201_ERZ808054 | MGnify/ENA primary metagenome ERZ808054 (study PRJEB31490, sample SAMN06133419) | mouse gut metagenome | isolation source: Z5_2 | host: mice | place: China: Chengdu | collected 2015-05 ... | reverse complement strand
TATGATATGCCCTCCCCCTGTACCTGGTCCGCTCTCCGCCCTGTGCCACTGCCGTCCTGCCCATGCTCCCCTCTTAACTTAATGAAATGATGCCAGAGTCAAAACATTAAAAGCAATCCCGTCTTTTCAGTCCTCTTCTTCCGATTCCATCAAGGCAATAAAATCATCTGGCAGTACAGCTTTCATCATTCCCAACCGATAATCTTTTACATAAGGATTTGTCAGCTTTGCCATTCTTTGTAATAAAAATATCCTCTGTTGCAGATAATAGCAGATATTTTCCTAAATTATTTCTAAATTTCGTCGCCGTAACAGACATAAGAACACTCTTTTCCTCGTACGATTTATGCAATTATTTCAGCCAAAATATATGAGAATCCTGTATAGTGCTAGGATTCCCATATATATTTTATATATGAATGACAATGAATTACTGGAAATATGCCACGCCCGATTCAAAAATTTTAAGATCCTGTTCCCCATAGATATTCACAGCCACACCGCCGCCTATACGCTCTGCGTGTGCCATCTTTCCAAATGCCCTGCCGTCAGGTGAGGTGATTCCCTCAATGGCAGCATAGGAGCCGTTGATATTCCACTCTTCATCCATGGATACATTGCCATCAGGGTCTGCATACTGGGTCGCCACCTGTCCGTTTGCAAAGAGTTTATCAATCCACTCCTTAGGCGCTACGAATCTGCCTTCCCCGTGGGAAGCAGGTGTCACATAGGTCTTTCCTAATTCTGCCCCCTGAAGCCATGGAGACTTGTTGGAGACCACCTTAGTGTAGACCATCTTGGAAATATGACGGTTGATGGTGTTGAAGGTCAGGGTAGGAGAATCTTCCTTCTGCCCTGTGATTTCTCCGTAGGGTACCAATCCTAACTTGATCAGCGCCTGGAAACCATTGCAGATGCCAAGTGCCAGTCCGTCGCGTTCCTTTAAGAGCCTCATGACGGCTTCCTTTATATGCGCATTCTGAAAGGCTGTTGCAAAGAACTTGGCGCTTCCATCCGGCTCATCACCTGCCGAGAATCCACCCGGGAACATGATGATCTGTGCGTTATCGATGTCCTTTTTGAATCTTTCAACGGAAGATCTGATATCCTCCGCGGACTGGTTCTTGAACACCCTTGTCACTACATCCGCGCCGGCTCTCGTAAACGCCTTTGCGCTGTCATATTCACAGTTGGTGCCCGGAAATACCGGTATAAAGACGGTGGGTCTTGCCACCTTATGCTTACAAACATAAATCTGGTCTGCCTGATAGGCTTTCACTTTCACCGGCTGCGTGTCCTTCTCCGCCTTGGTGGGGAATATCTTCTCAAGGGTTGCTTTCCATGCGCCCAGCGCCTCTTCCATGGTGACTGCCACATCCTGATAGATAAAGCAGCCTTCATCCGTAACAAGCGCAACCTTTCTAAAGTTTAAGTCATCTGCCTCTTCCACATTTCCTTCCAAAAGGATTGCTGCGTCCGCACCGCTCATTTCAAGGACCAAATCACCTAAGCAGTTCTCAAATAAATCCACCGCCTTAAGTTCCTCTTCAAAGGAAACGCCAAGCTTATTTCCGAATGCCATCTTGCTGATTCCTGCCAGAAGACCTTTAGAATCCAGCGCATAGGCTGCCTTTACTTTTCCTTCTCTCATCAGCCCTGTGATAAAGCGGTAGGTCTGCATCACGTGCTCATATACAGGTATATCGTATTCGTCCTTGTCAAACCAGAACTGCATAAGGACATCTCCCGCCTCTTTCAGTTCCGGCGTAATAATATCTTTGTTTTCTGCCACATCCACCGCAAAGGATACCAGTGTAGGCGGAACGTCGATCTCATTGAAAGTGCCGGACATACTGTCCTTTCCTCCGATGGAAGGCAGACCGAAACCGATCTGCGCGTCGTATGCGCCTAAGAGAGCTGCAAAAGGCTGGCTCCACCTTTCGGGATCGGAAGTCATACGCCTGAAATATTCCTGGAAAGTAAAGCGGATTTTGCCAAAATCACCGCCTGATGCCACGATCTTCGCCATGGATTCCGTCACGGCATAAACGGCGCCGTGGTAGGGACTCCAGGAAGACAGGTAAGGATCGAATCCATAACTCATCATGGTGACGGTGTCTGTTTTTCCCTTTAAAACAGGGAGTTTGGCAATCATGGTCTGGGTTTCCGTGAGCTGGTACTTTCCGCCATAAGGCATCAACACGCTTGCCCCGCCGATAGAGGAGTCGAACATCTCCACCAGTCCCTTCTGGGAACATACGTTAAGATCTCCAAGCGCTTTAAGCCACGCCCCCTTTATATCCTTTTCTTCCAGCAGTTCTTTCACTTCCGGAATTGCAATCTGCTTTAAGTAGTTATTGTCTGCATCGGGTATATCTACCGTTACATCGGTCTCCTGATGGGCACCGTTGGTATCAAGGAAAGCTCTTGCAATATTGACGATTTCCTTTCCCCTCCATTTCAGCACCAGTCTGGGTTCTTTTGTAACCACGGCAACGGGAACGGCTTCCAGATTTTCCTCCGCTGCATAGCCTAAAAATTCTTCCACATTGGCAGGATCCACAACCACCGCCATTCTCTCCTGGGATTCCGAAATGGCAAGCTCGGTTCCGTCCAGACCGGCATACTTTTTGGGCACCTTGTCTAAGTCCACCACAAGACCGGGCGCAAGTTCTCCGATTGCCACAGACACACCGCCTGCGCCAAAGTCATTACATTTCTTGATAATCCTGCTGACTTCTCCTCTTCTGAAAAGTCTCTGTATCTTACGCTCTGTCGGCGCATTTCCCTTCTGAACCTCTGCACCGCATGTTTCAATGGAACTTTCCGTATGTACCTTGGAAGATCCTGTAGCGCCGCCACAGCCGTCGCGTCCTGTCCTTCCGCCTAAGAGGATAATAATATCATCGGGATCAGAATTTTCCCTTATAACATTCTTTCTGGGAGCTGCGCCCATAACGGCGCCAATCTCCATACGCTTTGCAACATAGTTGGGATGATAGATTTCCTTTACATAACCGGTTGCAAGTCCAATCTGATTTCCATAGGAAGAATAGCCTGCAGCAGCTCCTCTTACCAGCTTTTTCTGGGAAAGCTTGCCCTTTAAAGTGTCCGCCACAGGAATCGTAGGATCCGCTGCCCCCGTCACACGCATTGCCTGGTAAACATAACCTCTTCCTGACAGGGGATCTCTAATGGCACCACCAAGACAAGTAGCCGCACCGCCGAAAGGCTCGATCTCCGTAGGATGGTTGTGAGTCTCATTTTTAAAGAACACCAGCCACTCTTCCGTCTCCGGACCATCACCATAATCCATCTCAACAGGTACCACCACAGAGCAGGCATTAATCTCATCGGACTCCTCCATATCCTGCAGTTTTCCATCCTTTTTCAGCTTCCGCATTGCCATCAGCGCCAAATCCATCAGACACACGAACTTATCTTCCCTGCCTGCAAAGATTTCACTTCTGGTATCTAAATAACTCTGATAGGTTGTCTCAAGGGGTACCTTATAGTAGCCTTCTTTAAATTCAATATTTTTCAGTTCTGTGGAGAAGGTAGTATGGCGGCAATGATCCGACCAATAGGTATCCAGCACACGGATTTCCGTCACGGTCGGGTCTCTGTGCTCTTCCTTCTGAAAATAGTTCTGGATATGCTGAAAATCCTTAAAAGTCATTGCCAGCCCCAGGTGTTCATAAAGAGCGCGGAGCTTATCCTCTTCCATATCCTTAAAGCCGTCAAAGACAATAACGTCCTCTGGCTCTTCATAATCTGTTATCAATGTATCCGGTTTGTCCATCGCTGTTTCTCTGGAATCTACCGGGTTGATGCAATAGGCTTTTATCTTCTCAAATTCTTCCTCAGAAACCTCACCCATGATCAGATAGGTGACCGCCGTCTTTATGACCGGTTCCTCATCCTCCTTGAAAAACTTTACGCACTGCATAGCGGAATCTGCCCGCTGGTCGAACTGCCCCGGCAGAAATTCCACACTGAATACTTTGCCGTCCGCCGGAATCTCGATCGTTTCCCTGTAAAGAATGTCCACAGGGGGTTCTGAAAACACGCTGTTTACCGCGCGCTCAAAAGTTTCCTCTGAAAGGTTCTCCACATCATAGCGGATCAGCACGCGTACATCCTTTACACCCGAAATTCCCAGATAACTGCCGATTTCTTCTTTCAGTTCCTTTGCCTTTACTGCAAAGGGCGCTTTCTTTTCTACATAGATACGTTTTACGTTTCCCATGGTGAGATTCATCATCCTCCGTTTTGTTTGTTGTTTGTATTTGCTGCAATACTTTTATTATACCGAATCTACTGCATTTTGCAAGTGCTATGTCCCTGTCTTAAGACGGGCAGCGTGGCATAACTTTGTACCAGAAGCATGGGATTTTCCATTTTGCGCAGCAGCATCACTGCTGCCTGCACGCCCAGCTCATACACATCAATATCTATAATCGTGGGCTCCGGCTCGATCAGGGCAGAATAAGGATAGCTGTCAAAGGTAAGAAAAGCTGTCCTTTCAGGTATTTTCCATCCACATTCGGCAATCGCCTTGACCACCCCAAGAGCAAGGGCATTGTTTTCACACACGATCGCCCTTGGCGGCTCGCTTAACCCAAGCAGTTCCCTGGTCTGCCGGAAAGCATCCTCACGGCTTGCATCTGTGTGACAAATATAGTTATCCGGTATCCGGTACCCGTACTCATACATACCGCCTAAAAAACCATTCAGCCTCTGCATGGAAATGTGATTGGAGGCGCTCTCCGCCACGAAAGCAACCTTCTCATAATGACATTCTAACATATGCTGGGCTGCAAACTGACCGGCTAAACCGTTATTGATATCGATCCAGCACATCCGGCTTCCCTGCCCGGGATGTCCGATATAAATATGAGGAAAATTTGATTCCAGCAAAATCTTTGCCATTCCGGGAATCGTACAGGAACCGTGAATCAAAATGCCGTCCGCAATCCTGCTGGATATCAAATCTTTAAAGTATTCTCCATTAGCGCCCTCCTCAGGCACATCCTCCAGCATCAGCGTATATCCGCAGCGGGACAATTCCCTGCGCACGCCGCACAGAATATCGAACATATGGGGATTATGATAGGCTTCTTCCTTTTGCAGCCTAGATAGAAATATAATATTTTTCGTCCTGCCCCTTGCAAAGCTCACCGCCCTTGCATTGGGGGTATAATGAAGTTTCTCGATTGCCTCCCTGACACGGGCGCTGGTTTCCGGCGAGATAGAGCTCCAATGATTTAAGACCTTAGAGACGGTAGAAGTAGACACCCCAGCTTCTACTGCAACGTCCCGAATTGTAACAGCCATAAAATAACCTCCATTTCTGCTTGCTCCATGCAATTGGGCAAAACACATAATTTTGCAATAATAGTATAGCGTTTTCCTAACAAAGTCAACCAAAAATATAGGAATTGCATAGAAAAAAGCATGATTTAATGGTATAAATGACATAAGCAAAAAACGTACGTTGCTATTAATAATTAAATTTTAGGAAAACATTTTCACAAAAAAAGGAGGAAGTTCTATGAAAAAGAAATCTGTATGGAAGAAGTTAAGCCTGCTCACCGCATGTGCGCTTACTCTGGGAGTCCTTTCCGGATGTAGCCAGAATACAACCGCTGAAAACAATTCCCAACCCGAAAGTTCATCTCCGGAAACTCCCGCCGATGACAATCAGACTGCCCCGGAGGAAACCCAGCCTGCCAATCAGGACCCTGTTGTCATAACTGCATGGCACGATAATGATGAAATCATGATGAACGCCCTTGCAGAAGTGGTCAACCAGGCGCTTACAGAGGATAACATTACACTCCGCTTTGAGAAAAAGAGCGATGTGACAGGACAAATCCGCTTATACGGAACAGACGCTGCAAATGGTCCCGATTTATATCTCTTCGCCCATGATTCCCTTGGGGGATTTGCTGAAATGGGAATTTTGGAACCGGTAGAAAATCTGATTGATCCCGCCAAAGAGGCAGACCTTCTCCCCATGACTTTAGAAGCTGCCACTTATAAGGATGTGCAGTACCTGATGCCTGTCTACTATGAGACCTTATTATTCATGTACAACAAGGATCTGTGGGAAGGCGACCTGCCTTCCACCACAGAAGGGCTTTATGATTACATGACCGCTCATACCGACGCCGCTGCCGGAACTTACGCATTGGTCAACCAGCATTCCACTTCTTACAATGTGGCTCCTTTTATCAACGGCTTCGGCGGATATATCATCGATAAGGATGCCCACCCCGGACTGGATACACAGGAGATGAAAGAGGCAATCGTCTATAATAGCAAATTTGCCGCTCTTCAGGCAGACGGTGATTACAACACGGTAACGACTCTGTTCAATGAGGGAAAAGCCGCTGCCATCATCGGCGGTCCCTGGCTGATCTCCGGCATCAATGACGCCGGCATTAATCTTGGTATCAAATCCTTAAGCGACTTCATCCTTCCTAACGGAAACGTTATGATGCCATATTCCGGCGTACAATGTCTGGGCGTCTTGAAGGCTGCTGCCGAGACCAAAAAGGAAGCAATTGCAAAGGTGCTGGAAGTGTTCACGCAGCCTGAAGCAGGCGTCATGCTCGCACAGAACTTCAACTGTGCTCCTGCAAACAGCAAAGCCTATGAAGATGCCCAGGTTGCCGCAAATGAAATGATTCTCGCCATGGAAAAGACAGCGCTGAATGCCGTTCCCATGCCGAATATCCCTGAAATGAGCGTTATGTGGGGACCTGCCGAGTCCTTGTTAGCGGCAGTCAATAAATCCGGTGAGGATGTGGACAGCGCCGCTTCCAAGTATCAGCAGGAAGCGCTGAGCGCCATCGCTGACATGCAGTAACAGAAACTATCAATCAGGCACAGGAGATCGCTCTCCTGTGCCAATCCCGCAAGAGGTGTGACAATGGAAAATACAAAGAAAAAATGGCTTCCCTGGTTCTACTGTCTTCCATCCTTTCTCTTAATCGGCGCTATCGTACTATTTCCGATTTTGTATACCGGATATATTTCTTTTACCAATATGAATCTCTATCATTGGCAGGATTATACCTTTATCGGAATAGACAACTATGTACGCGCCCTGGGGAAGGTAGACTCCGGCTTTCTTTCGGCACTCGCCACCACTCTTCTATGGACGCTGGTCAATATGCTGCTGGATGTGACGATTGCCTATGTGCTTGCTGCCGGACTGAATACGGACGGACTTTGGGCAAAGCGCATATATAAAACCCTTCTGGTGTTTCCTTGGGCAATGCCTGCCTACGTATCTATCCTCGTCTGGCGGGTGGGCATGTTCAACACGGAGTTTGGACTTTTAAACAAAATCGTAACGTACTTGGGGTTTCATAAGGTAGATTTCCTTTCCCGAAACGTTCCTGCCTTTGTCTCCTGCACGGTTTTAAATCTTTGGATGTCCCTGCCTTACATGATTGTCATGATTGACGGCGGGCTGCAGAGCATCGACAAGAGCATGTACGAAAGCGCTGTATTAGACGGGGCGAATGCATGGCAGAAAAGCTTTTATATCACCATACCCTCCCTGAAAAAAATTATGGCGCCCATCGTTATCATGACTACCTTTACCATGTTCAAACAGTTTGACATCCTCTATCTTCTCACCATGCAAAAAGGCGCCGTGTCAGGCTCCACCTTGCAGACCATCATCACCTATGCACACCAGAACGCCTTTGTCTCAAATAATTATGGCTTGTCATCGGCAGTATCCATGGTAATCTTCGTCATTATCATCCTGTTCTCTCTTTGGACGAATACCGCCGCCGTGCCGGAAAGGAAGCGCAAATGAAACATACCATGAGGAAAAAGCTTTATCTCGTGTTTTTAAATTCATTATTTACCGTTATATGCCTGTTGTCGCTTGTGCCGATTCTATATGTGTTCTTTTTATCTATAAGCAATACAGGCGGCGCCCTGCTCACCGGCTCTCTTGGCTCCCTGACTCTGGAAAACTACCGCAAGATCATTGTGGAAGAACCTTTTCTTAAATGGCTCTTTAATTCTGTCATCTTAAGCATAGGAACCATGCTCCTGGCAATGGGCACAAGCGTCAGCGCTTCCTATGCCTTTTCCAGATTTCATTTTAAAGGAAAAAATAAGGCTATGTGGCTTCTGCTTTTACTGAACGCATTCCCCCAGATTTTATCCATGTTCGCCATCTTCCGGCTTTTCAGGCTGCTGAACCTTTTAGACTCCCATATAGGGCTGATCTTCATTTACGCAGGAAGCATGTGTATCTTTGGAATCTGGAACATGAAAGGGTATTTTGACTCCATTCCCATTGAAATTGAGGAAGCTGCCAAGATCGACGGCTCAGGAAACCTGCAGCTGATTCTTAAGATCATTATGCCCCTGGCACGTCCCGCCATTATCGTAACAGGTGTTATGATTTTAATCTTCGTCTGGAATGAATACCTCTTTGCCACTACTTTCATGCTTCAGGAAGAAAGTTATACTCTGGCAGGCGGACTTTATCAGCTTCAGGCAAACGATTACAGCCGCAGCTGGCCTCTGTTTTCTGCCGCTGCAATTTTAGTCTCTGTGCCTATTTTAATCATCTTCTTCTGTATTCAGAAGCACATGGTATCCGGTCTGACCGCCGGAGGCGTAAAAGGTTAAGAAAGGAAATCCAAATGAATAAAAGTGCTGTTTTACATATACCCATATCCCAATATGCGTTCCCCATGGCTGAGGACGTCTTTGTCATCCGCCTGCGGGCAGGAAAAAATGACCTTACCAGCTGCAGGCTTTTTTACGGAGACAGGGCATGCACATCATCCCCTGTCCGTTTTTCTTCCATTCCCATGGATGTACACTTTCAGGACGCATTATATGATTATTATGAAGTAACCCTCTCCCCTTGTCCAAGACGTATCTGCTATTATTTTGAGCTGACCGGCAAAGAGGAACAACTTTACTTCTACGGAGGTAATTTTCACAAGGATCTGCCTGACATGATTCTGGAGGACGGCTTTGTGGTGGAAGGAAGAAGCGAATATGACCAATATCCCTATATCCTCCGGTCAGAAGTCATAAATCCCCCCCAATGGTTCCTGCATGCCGTGGTCTACAACATCTTTCCCGACAGCTTTGCAGACGGACCCGCCACTTTGTCCGGGCAGACAAGAGAATGCCCCTTGCCGGACGGGACAATCAGCCGCTCCCATCTTGGCGGCACGATTAAAGGCATATTAGAAAATTTGGACTATATTCAAAGTCTGGGGGCGGACTGCCTGTACCTGAATCCTATTTTTAGAGCGGAGGAATATCACAAATATGATATTGTAGATTATTTCCACGTAGACCCCTGCCTTGGAAGCGATGAGGATTTCCTTGCCCTGACCACCCAGCTTCATCAAAGGGGAATGCACATCATCATCGACGGTGTGTTCAATCATTGCAGCTGGCACTTTCCCATGTTCGAGGACGTGGTAAAAAAGGGAGAAACCTCTATTTACAAGGATTGGTTCTATGACCTTACCTTCCCCGTCTGCCGCCCGGAAACTGAAACCGAAGCGCCCTCCTACGCCTGTTTCGCCTACGAGCGCAAAATGCCCAAACTCAATACTTCTAACCCCGAAGTTCAGGCATATTTTGCCCGTGTAGGACAATACTGGATTGAAAAATTCCACGTAGATGGATGGCGTCTAGACGTGGCAAACGAGGTGGATAAAAACTTCTGGCGCAGATTCAGAGCGTCTGTACGTCAGGCAGACCCCGAAACAGTCTTAATCGGTGAAGTCTGGGAAAATGCAGAGGTCTGGCTTAAAGGCGACATGTTCGATTCAGTCATGAACTATGATTTTAGAAAACACTGCCGTGATTACTTTGCCGAAAAAAAAATCAATGCAGACACCTTTGCCTTTGACCTGACGGACATGCTCTTAAGATATCCCTTTCAAGTCAGCTGCGCACAACTGAACCTCTTAGACAGTCACGATGTCTCCCGCTTCTACAGCCTGTGCGGACAAGATGAGGATGCTTGGCAGGCAGCATTTCTTTGCCTTTGCATGATGCCCGGCGTCCCAAGCATTTTTTACGGTGACGAAAAGAAAATTGCCGGCTTTAAAGAAAATGAATATCGCCAAAAAATGCCCTGGCAGGAAGACCATGAGGATCTAAAGACCTTTGTGCAAACTGTGATCCGTATACGAAAAGAGTATATCTCCCCTCTGGATGAATGGAAGGTGCTGCATACCGATTCAGAGTTGAACCTTCTGGTCTTTGAACGCAAAGGAAAATATCACATCCGAGTCCTGATTCATATGGGAGAATCTCCCGTTGATTACTGGCAGTTCTGCGAAAATTGCCATATCCTGCTTGCAAAAAATGTAGGCGAAACTTGTCTGACAAAAAATGGTTATCTTGTACTGCTGATGCCATAGCATAGAAATTTTGTTCCACGCACGAAACTGCGCATCCAATTTTATTTCATAGGAAAGTGCGTCCTATAAAATAAAAACGGCCCCGCCTTAAGCCTGGCGGGCGCCGTTATTGATGAAGCCTGTGTATCAGCCGATATGCCATTTCCCCTTGTGTGATCAATGCCTCCGTGTGGGCAAAAAAAACAATACCGGAGGTAGGTGCAATAATTGCTTCTTTAATAAATCCCTCATACGGGTCTCTAATCTCCGCTATGGGATATCCATACCGTACATATTCTCCCGGTTTTACAAGCCCTCTAAAGATTCCTCCCTTTGACACATACACATCCGTCAGATCATCTTCCATAATGATATGACTGATAAATCCACTGTGGCTCTCATAACGTATGATCCCCATTCTGGTCAGGAAACGCAGCACTGCTGAAAGAGCCTGTACAGCACTCTCATCATCAATCGTATCATTTCGATTTGTATATAATGAAAAAGCCGCCGTCATCTCATCCTGCCAATTATAATTAAGGGTTTTGGTATCCAGCGGACTTGGCTTCCTCACCACCACATAGGGCAGCCCAAACAGGTTCGCAAGCGAAGTATTTTGATACCCCGTCTCCATCATTCTTACATGAGGCACAAATTCCCCCGTCATATAAAAGCTGGTCAGCTGAATGCCATAAGTATATTCCTTTACTCTGTCAAAAATCTCAAATGCAATCCGGTCTGTGGTATCCCCGTCATTTCTCCCCGGAAAGTCTCTGTTGATGTCCACATCCTCCACGCCGAAAAAACGCCTGTCCAAGTTAAGTCCTATGCTGTTCACCACAGGTATGACTAAGATGCTTTTCCCGGCGTTGATGCATCCGTTCATCTCCAGTTCCTTTAACTCTCTAATTAACTGGGAACAGATATACATCTGCTGGATTTCATTTCCCCTGATTGCTCCCAAAATACAGGCTGTAGGATCCCCCTTGCCAAACCGGAATCCCTGTATCACCATATCTTCCCTGTAAGGGAAACGCACCCTGTAAATTTCTTCTTTATGCATAACCTATTCCTCGCCAATACCCGTCAATATCCTTGCCAAAAGAGACCCTTCCCGCACAAAAGGATATTCCCTTAAGGTAAATACCAGTCCGCTCTTCTTTGCCGTAATCTCCTCTAAGATTCTTCCCTCAAGAGGACTCACCACCTCGCCCAGTCTGTCCCCTTTCCTGACATAATGATTATGGGCAATTGCTGGAAGAAATACGCCTGTACTGCCGGAACGAATGAAATCCACTTCACCGTCTGTAGAGATTGCCGGATACTGAATCTCTCCCACACTGCCCTCCCACATTCCAAGCTCTTTCATCAGATGGAAAATGCCTTCCACCACCTGATTGCCGTAGCCTCTGTCAATCCTGGTTCCAACCCCCATTTCCAACACCATAGAGGGCACCCCCAGCATATTCATGGAATAGGTCAGAGTCGATTCATGAACGGTAGCCGCCGCATTTGTCCAGATCATATCCGCATTCAAGAGTTTTGCAAAAGGAAGAAGCTGGTCTGCAAACCGCTCGCTCACCCGCACCTGCGGAATCTCCTTCACAAACACATCACCTGCATGCACATCAAGGCACATATCTGCGCCAGATATGTCTTCAACAATCGCCGCCGCTGCCTGTTCCATAGCAGTACCATTCTTTTTGCCCGGAAACATTCTGTTCAAGTCAAGCCCAAGCTTAGGAATCTTATGTTCCGCCTGTTCAAGCCCAAGCGGATTTAAAGCCGGATAAATATCTACCGTTCCAGTAAGAAATTCCTGTCTTTCCAGCAGCCTCCGTCCCGTCTCATAGCAGACATATTGTCCTTCAAATTCGTCCCCGTGAATGCCTGTCACGATTGCCAGCCTTTTGGCGCGCGGACGTTTTCCCTCAATTCTGTTCTTATTGATTACGAATCTTTCTCCCACTGGAAGTTCTATAGAGAATACCTCTTGTTTCATTGACCGATGCCCCTTTTCGCCTTACTCTTCTGCTACAAGTCCCTGCATCACATATAAAATCTCGCGATCCACAGCCGCTTCCGGGATGCCCCTTGTGTTGGAAGCAATTTTAATCCCTTCCAGCACATACATAATATTCCTCGCCGCGCCCCGGGGATCTTCACAATAAAATTCACCGCTCTGTATCCCTGCCTGAATCAGTTTTTCAATCACATATACTGCACCGTCGAATTGCTTTTTTAAAAGATTATCTTTAGAAGGTACCTTATGCCTAAAAAAATATTCATAGATCGCCACATTTAAGGACGGCTTTTTTGAGAGAATCTCCTTCTTTTGTTCCTTTAAAAATAAGGCAAGTATATCCGAGGGCGTCGCCTCCTTCGTTATGTTCCGGTCAAACACATCATCCGTGTCTTCCTGTTCAAACTTAAGGACTTCTTCAAACAGCTCCTTCGTATTTTGAAAATACAGATAAAGCCCTCCCCTGCTGATATCGCATGCTTCCACGATATCCTTCATGGTGACTTCCTTAAATCCTTTTTCTAAAAATACTTCCCTCGCTTTTTCTACAATATACTTTTTCTTCTGTGCAGATTTATCACTCATATACTGTGCTCCTATAATAAAAGAGACTTATCCCTTCTTCAGCAGTTCCTTTATCTTTTTGAGCCCATGAAAGAAAACGCCGTTTTCAACCGCTTGTGACCAAAGAATCCCCTTCGTCATACCGCCCAGCACATATTTTGCCATAATTGCAAATATGATTTCTATATCCTTAAACTCGACCTGCTCAATCATTTGAAGCTCATCCTGCGCATTCTTAAGCTTGCAGCGTGAATAAGTATAGATATAATTACGGTCAAAAAGCCCTGTTCTTTGCATTTCCTTCACAAATGCAAGAAGAGTGCCGTCATATACCGGAATGGGAACCGAATTTCCCGGCTTATCTGCGCCATTATAATTCTGAACCACCCTTTCTCCTAACCGCTCTTCAAACCATGGGAGATAGCGGAATGCGTTTGCAAATTTAGCTTGATACTTTTCAATCATTTCCAGCCTGTAAGTATTTTCTTTTTCCATAATGTATTTTCCTTCCCAAAACTTCTACTTTTGTTATCGCAAAATACGCGCTAATTTTATCTTACCATAAAATTTCAAAATGTACTACAAAGAAAATAATATTCACATTTTTCCCTGTTCTTGAAAGAACATATTATTTTAAAATCACCACGCCATACCCTGGAATTGTAAGCGCATCTCCCTCCAAGGATGCCTTATTTTCATCCACATACAGGCTGCTCGCTATTTTCTCTGTTTTAGAAGAAACTTCAGGGATCTGGATGGTTATGGGCTCAGCTGACAGATTGCAGAAAATATAAAGTGTCTCATTTTCATAAGTTTTTGCAAATGCAGTCAGCGTATCATCTGAATAGGTCTCCAGATTCGTTACCGTCCCTTTGCTGATTGCAGGAAATGCATTTCTTATACGGATTGCCTTCCTATAATAATGATAAATGGAATAAGGATCCTGCACCTGCTCTTCATAGCTTCCATACTTCATCTTTATGCTGTCCATGTCTGATGGACCTGTACACATACCTGGCATGCTCTTATCTTCTGAAAAATACATGGGCGCACGCTTATTTTCGTCCTTACCTGCCCCTTTCATTCCCAGTTCTTCCCCATAATATACAAAGGTGCTTCCTGTCATTAAAAGATTCATCGCACCGGCAATCTTGGTCTGTGACTGCGCATTGTCTCCTGAAAAGTACCCTGCACTCCTTGCCATATCGTGATTGGTATAAAAAGGGGCATCAATATAATCCGGATTGTGCCCTGCAAACATTTCCTGGATGTTCTGAACTGCCTTGCCGTAGGAAGACGCAGGCGCGCTTGCTTTCGCTACGCTTGCAATAATTCCTTCACTGTCAGCAAAAGCGAAATTAAATACACTGTCTATACCGCTGTCATAGTACTGGGCATAAGTAGATATGTCTGTCCACACCTCGGCTACTAAGTAGGCGTCCTGCTTCTTTCCTTTCACCATATCTGTAAACCAGGTGAGAATCTCCACATTGGCACTGTCCACACCTGTCTCAAATTCCTTGGCGGCATCCAGCCGAAAGCCTCCTACGCCCTTTGAAAGCCAGAAATCAACAATATCTTCGATTTCCTTCCGCAGTTGTTCATTATAAAGGTTCAAATCCGGCATCCCATAATAAAACTGCGCCTCATAATACCATACGTCGCTTTCCGGCACTTGACTGTAGCCGGTTCCTGCCTCCTTGGTGAAATGATAATAATCCACATAAGGGCATTCTTCCAAGGAAGGTTCACCATCCCCAAGAGCTGCCAGATAACTACACGCTTCTTTGAACCACGGATGTTCAGATGAGCTGTGGTTGATTACAAAGTCAATGATAACCTTAATCCCTCTCTTATCGCACTCTGCAATCAATGTCTCAAAATCCTCCATCGTACCATACGCCGGATCAATCTCACAATAATCCGTTACATCATACTTGTGATAAGAAGGTGAAGGCATGATAGGCATAAGCCAAATTCCATTACACCCTAAATCCGAAGTGGTCTGTGGATCCCCGTCATTGATATAGTCCAGCTTATCAATCAATCCCTTGAGATCGCCGATTCCATCTCCATTGCCGTCAAAAAAGGAATATACAAATACTTCATAATAAGTGCGATAATTATCTTCCATTGAAATTTCTGCCGGAAGAAGTGCCTGCTCTTCTGCCTCTAGTTCTTCTAGCGCTTGTTTTACATTGTCCTCGTTTTCCGCTTCCTCATTGCCCGTTTGCTGCTCCCCTGCCTCTTTGACCTGTTCATCGCTTTGTGCCGGCTGCACATTTTGTTCCTCAGCTCCGCCCTTTCCGCATCCTGTCGCCAACATCATCAAAACCATCATCATACACAAAAGTCTTGTTTTTCTTTTATACAATATACTCTCTCCTTTCCTACTCCCGCTTTCTAAGCGTAAAAAAACCTAAGAAGAATCCTTCAGATATGAAGCAGACTCCTTAGGTTTTTATTTTATACTGTTAACAACTCCATTAACCCTTCACTGCTCCGCTCATACCTTCTACATAGAATTTCTGAGTCATAAGGAACAAAATTGCAATAGGTATAGATACAAGAACTGCTCCAGCTGCAAAGGATGTATACCAGTTGTCGATATATTCCTTCTCGAGCATCTTCCAAAGACCGATGGATACCGTATAGTACTTTGCATCTGCACGGCAGATAACCTTTGCAAAAAGGAAATCAATCCAAGGCGACATAAAGGATGTCAAAATGGTATATACAATAATCGGCTTACTTAGGGGAATCGTTACGTTGGTAAAAATTTTCCATCTTGTAGCCCCATCAATGATTGCTGCCTCATCCAGTGACTTTGGAATCGTATCAAAAAATCCCTTTGCCACATAAAATCCTAATCCTGTTCCGGCTGAGAACACAACCACCAATGCAATGGGAATCATGGAGCCTTCTGACATATTAAGTGCCTTTAAAATATAATACACTGCAACCATGGACATAAATCCAGGGAATAATCCCAAGACCATGGCAATATTCATGAATGGTCTTCTCATTTTAAAGCGCATTCTGGACATACAGTAAGAAACAGAAAGCACGAAAATAGTTGAAATAATACAGGTGAAAATGGCAATCACAAAGGTGTTCATGAACATCCTTGGGAAGTTTAATATTGTCGTATCTTTAAACAGCTTCACATAATTATTAATCGTATATGTCTGTGGGAAAAAGGTCGTTACATAAGATCCCTTTTCTCCTCTGAAACTGGTAAGCACTACCCAGAAAATCGGCAGAACCCATATGAAAGCTAAAATAGCCAGAATCACATGTACAATGATATTCGTAATCGTTTTACGGACTTTTGCGCCTGTTACAGCTGCGTCATTTGCTTTACTCATTACATGAATCCCTCCTCGTCTTTATAGGATGCTGTATTCCGATAGGTCAACAGTGCCACAATCGCCAGAACCACGAAGGTCATGATACCGATAACCGCTCCCAGATTGTAGTAGTTCTTATCAATAGTCAGCTTATACAACCAAGTAACCAGAAGATCCGTCTTTCCTGCGGTATCTCCCACGCCGGTCGGATTTCCTCCTGATAACAGGAAAATAACGTTAAAGTTGTTTACATTTCCAGTAAACTGTGTAATCAGATAAGGTGTCATTACAAACAACATATATGGCAGCGTAATCTTGAAAAAGGTCTGGATTGCATTTGCACCGTCAATCTTAGCTGCTTCATAAAGCTCTCCCGGAATATTCTGTAAGATACCTGTTACCTGGAGCAGTGTATATGGAATACCAACCCACAGGTTAATGATGATAACCGTTGCTCTTGCCCATGTTGCATTTGAGAAGAAAGGAAGCGCCTGATCAATCAGACCATACTTCAAAAGCAGGGTATTTACAATACCTGTTGTCTGCAGCATACTTCTCATAATCAGCAAAGACACGAACTGGGGAACCGCAATAGATAGTACAAAGCAAAAACGCCAGAATGCTTTTCCCTTTGTTTCCTTCCTATTGATTACGATTCCAAGAATCATACCAAATATGTAGTTCAGCGCCGTTGCAAGAACTGCCCAAGTTAAGGTCCATCCCAATACCGAATAGAACTGACGCCCGATGCTGTCACCAAAGTTTAGAATCTTGGCAAAATTGTCAAGTCCCACCCAGTCAAATAAAACTAAATGCTCATCTAACTTACTATAATTGGTAAACGCCATACAAATCATAAAAATCAGCGGCAGAATAGTGAATACGAGAACTCCTCCTATTGGCGCTGCAAGAAGCAATTTATATAAATTTTGATTGAACAAACCCTTAATATCTTCTTTAAATGTGTTTAAATGCCTGCCTTCTTTGGCGAGGACTTCGGCTTCATAGGAACTCTTTACAGCTCCCCTCCAAACCATGATAAAAGCCAGTGTTACAAAAATGGTAGCAATACCATATAAGAGCAAGAGCAGCGATTGATCTCCCGCTACATATTCATATATACTTTTTTTCTCATTCCAAACTTTTTCCTGTGCTCTCCACCCCAGTGAAGGAAGCATGGATAAGTTATAAAAACCTGACGTAACCATAAACCAGATATAAGCAACCTCAACCGCCAAAAATGCAATCCCTTTTCCAATCTGTTTATGTGCAATATTTCCTAACCCCATGACCAGCATGGATAATTTCGTTATGATATTTCCTTTTGTTACTGCTTTCGCTACAGTATAAGGATTCGCAAACTCTTTTTTCCTTCCAGAACCAGTCTTCTTCACATTAAACCTCCTACCTTCCTATCAAACAGGCACCAAGATGCCCTATATGGGGCATCCTGAATACCTATCGTTTTGACTGAAATTTTACTGAGCAACGTCTGTGTTCATTGCTGTGTTCATTTCTTCTGTCTTCTCTGCTGCATTGTCATGTGTGATTTCACCAGCAACAAGTGCCTTACCCATGTTCTCTGCTGGTGACCAGTAGTTACCCATAGAAGAAACAACAGGCTGCATGATAGATGTAGATACCATAGTGTTTGTTACAGCAGTTGCAATTGCATCGTCTGCAAGTGTAATGTTTGTGTTAGAAGGAAGAACGTTTCTCAGTTCATAGTGAGCCATCTGAGCTTCTTCACTAGCAAGGTAAGCTGCAAGTGCCATAGCAACTTCCATGTTCTCACAGTTAGGGTTAACGCCTACTGCCTTAGATCCCATGAAGGACTTTAACTGACCTGCATTTCCACCGATGTTAGCTGTAGGAAGTGCTGCAACGCCCATGTTATCGCCAAGTGCTTCCTGTACAGATGCTGCATCCCATGTACCAGAGAAGATTGCATTAACGGAACCGTCACGAAGACCTGCGATACCTGCACCATCCTGGTCGTTGATGAAGTTAGCGTTTGCAACTAAGTCAACAAGATAATCTGTAGCTGCTGCTGCGTTCTCGCCGCCGAAGTTGATGCCTGCTGCTTCGTCTGTACCATCGCCAAAGATAGTAGCGCCGTTAGCAACATAGAATGCCTGGATATACCAGCTGTTTGAAAGAGGGAAGGAAACCTTTCCTTTTTCTAACATTGTATCAAGGCTCTTAACATCATCTTCTGTGAAGACACTCTTGTCGTAGTACATGAACCATGTGTTGGATGTGAAAGGGAATGCCCATACGGAATCATTGTATGTAACAGATGCTATGATAGAGTCAGCATTTGTAGATGTTACAGCGTCCAGGTAGCTTCCGCCAAGTTCTGCAAGCGCGTTTGCAGCAACTAATTCAGGAATGTTGTCGTTTGCAAGCATGTATACGTCAGCTGCGCCTTCAACGTCCTGTGTTATAGTAGCCTTTGCATCACCTTCAGCACATACGCCATACTCAAAAGTCAGATCCCAGCTTGGATGCTGAGCTGCAAACTGTTCGCACATTGTAGGAAGCCAGTTGCCAGCGTCTGCGGACTGATCTTCTGAAGGTCCCCATACAGTGATTGTTGCTGTGATTGCTTCTTCCTCTGCAGGAGCTTCTGCCTCTGCCTCATCTGTTGTCTCTGCAGGAGCTTCTGCTTCTGCCTCTGCGTCGTCTGTTGTTTCTTCTTCTGTCTGTGCAGGTGCTTCCTGTGTCTCGCCGCCGCAGCCAACCAAAGAAGCTACCATAGCAGAAGCAAGAAGTACTGCTAAAACTTTCTTTTTCATAATTCTTTCCTCTCCTTTTTGGATTTGATTATATTTATATAAAATGTGTCACAAACGCTATGTTCGTGTTACCACATTTCATATCATAAAAAACTAAGTCCAAAAAAACATGTCTATATTTTAACATGTTTTTATCGTCTATACAAGAGTGTCATTGTTCTAAGCCACGTACGTCTCTCTTCATCAAGACTCTCTCTAAGCGTCCTCCAACGCCAATTACAGCCCACAGTAGAGGGAAAATTCATTCTTGTCTCATTTCCCAGCTTTAAAAGATCCTGCATCTGCATGATAGCGATATCCGCCACACTTCCATAGGCCGTCCGGATAATCGCATCCGGTATATCATCCTTCTTTTTAATATTCAGATATTCATATAAATAAGCAAGCTCATACTCCGTCTTATCCCTGAAATAACCCACTATCGTTTCATTATCATGGGTTCCGGCATACACCACAAGGTTGCTGTCCTCATAATTGTGGGGCAGATGTTCGTTTGCCGTATTCCCGTCAAAGGCAAACAGTAAAATCTTCATCCCTGGCCATCCTGTCTTTGCAAGAAGCTTTTTGACCGCTGGAACTGCTACTCCTAAATCTTCTGCTATAATGCGGTTCTTTCCAAGGGTCTTTTCAATCATATCAGTGAGCTTTTTCCCAGGTCCTTTATTCCATCTGCCATTTCTTGCATTCTCATCCTGTGCGGGAATGCTGTAGTACTTTGCTACTCCAATAAAATGATCGATTCTGATGATATCAAAAAGCCTGCCGTTGGCGGCAATCCGTTCCTTCCACCAGCCAAACCCTTCCGCTTCCATCTTCTCCCAGTCATACAGGGGATTTCCCCATTTCTGACCATCATCTGAAAAATCATCTGGGGGGCATCCAGCAACCTCCGAGGGTCTTCCCTCCTCATCCAGCTTAAACTGGTCTCTGTCCGCCCACACGTCTGCACTGTCAAGCGCGATGTAAAGGGGAATATCCCCGATAATCTTGATGCCCTGTTCATTGGCATATGCCTTCAGCGCCTTCCACTGCTCAAAAAATTTATACTGCAGGAACATCCAAAACAAAATCTGCTCCTTCAGCTGCTCTCTATATTCCGCCAGCGTATCTGCATCACGGTTTCTAAGTCCCTCTTCCCAGGAAAGCCACTCACTGCCGCCTTTTTCATTCTTGACTGCCATATAAAGGCTGTAGTCTTCAAGCCAGTCCTTATTGTCCTTACAAAATTTCTTAAAAGCATCCTTCTTCACATCAAATCTGTCAAAAGCACTCTTAAGAACCTTAAACCTGTTATTATAAATCAGTGCATAATCAATATCATCTTTTCGTATGCCCCAGTTATATCCATCTACTTCTTCCTGCTTCAAAAGACCTTCTTCAATCAGGATATCCAAATCAATGAGATAAGGGTTTCCTGCAAATGCAGAAAAAGACTGATAGGGGCTGTCGCCGAAACTAGTTGGACCGATTGGAAGCACCTGCCAATACTTCTGGCGCAGATCGGTCAGCATATCCACGAATCTGAAAGCTTCCTTTCCCATTGTTCCAATACCGTACGGTGACGGAAGACTGGTCACCGCCAATAAAATACCGGCGCCTCTGTCCATTCTGCTGTCTCTCACTTCCCTTGCCCTCCTCACAGAACTTTCGTAAACTTTCGATTTGATGCTTATAATTTAGCACTCTGTCCATTTTTTGTCAACAGTTTCATAAAAAGTACTTTACTTTCTACATTTTTGTCGATATGTTTCTTCATTTTTTGTATATAATCACAAATTGAATTGGAATATCTATGCAAACAGATTTATATGTTGCAAATTTCCTTCGATTTGCGCTATACTGATTTTAATATAAAAAACAGAACGATTACCTAAAGGCACGGAAGAGATTATATGACTAGAATAAAAGATATTGCCAACAAACTTGGCATTTCCATCAGCACCGTATCAAAAGGATTAAACGGGGCAAATGACATTAGTGAAGAACTTCGTCAGATGGTACTGGATACGGCAGTAGAGATGGGTTACACCACCAAAAAAATGAAAAAGGAAGCGCACAAAAAGCTTTGCATTTTTATAGAAAATATGGACTATAAGTCTCCTGAACACTTTGGATATGACATTGTCCTTGGCTTCAAGCAGGCGGCTTACCGGGATAACTGGGATATCGACATCCTTCCCATCACCCCTTCCTTTCAACAAAAAGAAAAATATGATACTTATATGCTCAAAAAAGGATATTTCGGTGCATTTCTGGTAGGATTCGCTCTACAGGATGAGTGGATTGCACAATTAGAGAATACCGGCATTGCCACCGTTCTTTTTGATAATTATATCAAACAAAATCCCAATGTGGCTTACATCGGCACAGACAGCTTTGAAGGCATAGATGCCGCCATCGATCATTTGGTATCGCTAAACCATAAGAAAATCGCCTTCCTAAACGGTTCCCTGCATTCTATGATCACGGAGCACAGGCAGCAGGCTTTCTATGACAGCATGACGGCACACCACCTTCCTATAATGAAAGGCATGGTGGCAAACGGCTACTATGTAGCTGAGTCTGCCAGCTATTTTGTCTCCTCCTTTCTGTCCAAAGGAGCAACAGCTATTGTATGTGGTAATGACCTAATCGCCTATGGTGTAATGAAAGAATGCCAGGCACTTGGTTTCCGGGTTCCAGAGGATGTGAGCGTCATTGGATTTGACGACCTCCCCTGGTCTACAGAAATTTCCCCGCCGCTTACCACCATCCGGCAGGAACGGATTGAACTTGGCAAATGTGGCTATGCCGCCCTGCACAGCTTAATCAATCATGTATCCATAAGCAAGATGCTCCTGCGCCCTCAGTTCATTCTTCGTGAATCCACTGCCACAAAAAAAGTACCGATTCTGAAATAGAATCCGGTACTTTTTTAACAGGGGCAGTAGGAATCGAACCCACATCGACGGTTTTGGAGACCGCTGTTCTACCTTTGAACTATGCCCCTATAGCGACCCTAAAGCCGCCAAATGGTATTATACCTTATATGGCTATTATATGTCAATCATTTTTTGTCTAATATTGAAGATAATCTTTGGTATCTTTCTCAATGACTTCACTGAACTCTCTTACTGCCTTTGAGGGTTCATAGTTCTTTTGATTATAAAGAACCTCATGCAGCCTGATCACATTTTCCTCCAAAGAAGTGGCGACCACACATGAGCCGTTGGTTCCAATGGTTCCCCCATTCCTCATATCTTCAAATGGAAATCCATCGCTGACCGTCACCTTGTAATCGCCGATCATTCCGAGAAGGGGAAGAAAATCTTCCACGTCAAGGGACGTCCTCACACTTGGCAGAACCCCATATATAGCGTCCGTCAATTCTCCAAGTGAAGCCTTTTTCCCTTTTTCCATCATGGCAACCAAAACGTCTCTCTGTCTCTGTGCACGCCTGAAATCATCCCCACCGCCATAGCGGATCCTGCAGTATGCAGTCGCCTGCAGTCCATTGAGCATCTGTCTTCCCGGTTCCTTCACCGGCGCATAATCGATTCCCATCTCTGCCGCCATGGTGCTTTGATAATTATTCAAATGAATGATCTCCGTCTCCGTAAGATTCATTTCAATACCGCCTAAGGCATCCACCGCCTTCATAAGCCCTTCAAATCCCACCGTAATATAATCAGTGATATATAAATCCGTATTCATATTGATCATACCGATCGCCTGCTCTGGTCCCCCCAACGCATATGCCTTATTGCACTTGCCATAGGAATCATTTCCAAGATTGAGATAAGTGTCTCGATATAAGGACACAAGACGTACCTCGTGGGTATCCATATTAATAGAGCAGACCATGATCGTGTCACTCCGGTTTCCCCTTCCAAGGCTGCCGTCCCTTGCATCTACACCGAAAAATGCCACATTAAAAATGCCTGTGTACTTGCTATCTTTTCCTTCCTCAATAGGCTGCGTCACCATTTCCTTGACTTCCTCGTTAACGGCAATCTTTTCTTCGTCCAAGTTATCCTTAACAGCTCCGCCTTTACTGTCCGTGGCACGCAGCGTAAAATACAAAACCACTGCCGCCGCTGCAAGCACAATAAATTCTAAAATAAATAATGGAATATGCTTTATCCATTTTTTCTTATCCATCTTTATACCAATGCCTTTCCCGCATGTAAATACGTAAGGTTAAAAATTATCTTTTGACAAAATCCTGTTATATTTTACCATGAACCTTCTTATTTGAACATAAGATTTTAATATTTTGTAAAATTTGTCATATTTTTGTCATAAAAGCTGAATGGCTTCCTTGACACTCTTTACACCGACCGCCTTGATTCCAGTCACTTCCTTCACGCTCTCCATACATACATAAGGAATGACACAGGTGGTAAACCCGAGTTTTGCCGCCTCCTGAATCCTTGCCTGTATCATGCTTACGCCCCGCACTTCACCGCTGAGACCCACTTCACCTATTGCAATCAGCTTATTATCAATGGTTCTATTTTTAAAACTGGACACCACCGCCATAGCAATCCCCAAGTCGATTGCCGGCTCCTGTATCTTGATTCCCCCGGCAATATTGACATAAGCATCACAATTCCCTAAAGAAAGTCCCAGCCGCTTTTCCAGCACCGCAATCAGGAGATTCACCCTGTTAAAATCTGTTCCGATGGTCTGACGTCTCGGAATGCCAAAATTAGAATGACATACAAGCGCCTGCACCTCAATCAACATGGGGCGCGTTCCTTCCATAGAACAGACCACGATAGAACCGTTTGCATCCTTTGGTTTCCCACTCAACATAAACTCGGAAGGATTGAGGACTTCTTTAAGCCCTGCTGATTCCATTTCAAAAACTCCAATCTCATTGGTAGAGCCGAAACGGTTTTTGACGCCCCTTAAAATCCGGTAGGATGCATGCCGGTCTCCCTCAAAATACAGCACCGTATCTACCATATGCTCTAGTACGCGAGGTCCCGCTACCGTTCCTTCCTTGGTCACATGTCCCACAATAAAAATGGAAATATTCAGTCCCTTTGCAAGCTGCAAAAGTACGCTCGTCGCCTCCCTCACCTGAGAAACACTGCCTGGCGCCGAGGATACACTTTCCCTATACATGGTCTGAATAGAATCAATCACCACCACATCAGGGCTGGTACGGCGGATATTCTCCTCAATCGCCTCTAAACTTGTTTCACACAGCAGCTTTAAGTGCTCATTAAAATCCCCTATACGGTTGGCACGTATTTTGATTTGTTTTAACGACTCTTCTCCAGACACGTAGAGCACTTCCTTTTCATCCCCTGCAAGATTCCTGCACACTTGTAATAACAGGGTGGATTTCCCGATACCTGGATCTCCCCCCACCAGGGTAAGGGACCCCGCCACAAGCCCTCCTCCAAGCACTCTGTCCAGCTCTATCATGTGGGTGCTGATTCTGTCCTCTTCTTCTAAAGAAATTTCTGAAAGCGGCGAAGGTCTGTTCTTTGTAAGCCCCTGCGACATGCCTTTTCCCGGCGCCCTTACCGTCACATTTTCTTCCACAAAGGTATTCCACTGCCTACAGCCCGGACACTGTCCCATCCATTTGCTGGACTCGTATCCGCACTCCTGGCAGAAAAAAATCACTGTATTTTTTCCTTTTGCCATGTATCTGCTCCTTATCTTTTCCAAAATGGCTTAAATATATCGTACAAAAGCTGCTGCAAAAATTTCCTCTTTGCAGCAGCTCTTCTTGCTCCTATCGCTTTAAAGCTCTTATTTAGTAATGGTAACGCTAACTTCCCCTGCCTGTGCGAGTAAAGCGCTGATATTAAGCTTGCCGCTTAAATTCGTCTTCATCTTACCAATACTTTGTCCGTTGACAAAAACTTCATACGCCGTATCTTCCTCAAGACCTACCGTAATCTGGGCATCCTCATCGCCTTCCACTTTAAAGCTGATCTCATCAGCGGTCTCCTTAAAATGGAAAACACTGGTTCCCGGCACGGACTCGTAGGCAAACATTCCGTTTCTCTCTAATCTGGTCATTGTTTTGTAGGTTTTAACCTTATACAGATCTCCGCAGTGCTCGAAATCCTCCAATTTTGCTTTATCCTTAAGCACATGATTGCCAAAACTGACGGTCCCGTCTGGTTCTTTGCGAATTAATTCCTCTACAACAGCCATTTTCTTATGTCCTCCTGCTTGTGTCATTTATCTTACCCTCAAGGTTAATGACAGTATAATATATTTTTGTATAGATATCTAGCAAAAAATTGCAAAAAACAATTAAATTTTATTGTCTCATTTTTACATCAAAAACTACCTGCTCCTTGCGGAAACCCGCAGTGACGGCATCTCCTGCCTTGACCCTGCCAGATAATATTTCTTCTGCAAGTCTATCCTCCACCACAGTCTGAAGCGCTCTTTTCAAGGGTCTTGCCCCCATCTTATCATCTGCATATTTGGTGACAATGTGCTCCTTTAAAGCACTGCTTATAAGCAGTTTAATCTGCATCTGCTTCTTGCACCGCCCAATTAGATTGTCACACAAAAGTGTCATGATCTCATGCATTTCCTTCTTATCTAAAGGCTGGAATACCATAATTTCATCGATACGGTTGATAAATTCCGGCTTAAAAATCTTTTTTACCTCTTCCATCACACCGGCTTTCATCTTCTCATAGTCCTGCTCCTTAGTGCTGTCCATGGAAAAACCGAGATTTTTGGGCGCTATGATTCTCTGCGCGCCTGCATTGGAAGTCATAATGAGAATGGTATTTTTAAAGCTCACCTTCCGCCCCTTGGAATCTGTAATATGTCCGTCATCTAGTACCTGAAGCAGCACATTGAACACATCCGGATGTGCCTTCTCGATCTCATCGAACAAAACCACTGAATAGGGGTTCTTCCTTATCTTTTCACTGAGCTGTCCGCCCTCCTCAAATCCCACGTATCCCGGCGGCGAACCTATCATCTTAGATACAGAGTGCCCTTCCATATATTCCGACATATCCACCCGAATCAAAGCATTTTCTGAGCCGAACATTGCTTCTGCCAAAGCTTTACTTAGTTCCGTCTTTCCCACGCCGGTAGGTCCTAAGAACAAAAAGGAACCAATTGGCCGGTTGGGATCCTGCAATCCCACTCTACCGCGTCTGATTGCCCGCGATACAGCACTGACCGCATCTTTCTGCCCGATTACCCGCTTATGAAGAACCTTCTCGAGCCTTAAAAGCCGTTCGCTTTCCTTTTCAGTAAGCTTCTTTACCGGAACTTTAGTCCATGATGCGACCACTTCTGCAATCTCATTTGCGCCTATGGAAAAACTGTTTTCCGATTGCTTCTGACGGTTCCTTTCCTTGATGCGCTCAAACTTTTTTATCAGCTTTTCCTGTTCTTTTCGGATAACCGAAGCCTCTTCTAAATCTCTGGTTTTTAGATGCTTCTCGATTTCCCGGTCCATTTCCTGAATATGTTCCAACATTTCCTTGAAGTTTTCCGGTGTGTGCATGCCCCTTAGCCTGACGCCTGCAGCCGCCTCATCAATCAGGTCAATCGCCTTATCCGGCAGATTCCGGTCATTGATATAACGCTCTGACAGTTGCACTGCTGCCAAAATCGCTTCTCTGGTAATCGCAACCTTGTGATGCTCCTCATATTTAGGCGCCACTCCCGCCAAAATCTCCACTGCCTCTTCTATGGTAGGCTCCTCCACATAGACAGACTGGAAACGTCTCTCTAAGGCGGCATCCTTTTCCACATATTTGTGATATTCTGCCACTGTGGTGGCTCCAATCAGCTGCAGCTCCCCTCGTGCCAGCGAGGGCTTTAAAATATTGGACGCATCGATGGCGCCCTCAGCGCCGCCTGCGCCGATGATGGTATGCATTTCATCCAGAAAAAGGATGACATTTCCATCCTCCTGAACCTCCCTGATTACTCTCTTGATTCTCTCTTCAAATTCTCCCCTGTATTTAGAACCTGCAACCATACCTGAAAGATCCAGCGTCAAAAGTCGTTTATTCTGTACCGTAAAAGGCACTTCTCCCGCCACAATGCGAAGCGCCAGCCCTTCCACAACCGCCGTTTTGCCTACCCCTGGTTCTCCAATCAGGCAAGGGTTATTCTTTGTTCTTCGACTTAAGATTTCAATCACCCGTTTAATCTCATTTTCCCTTCCGACTACCGGATCCAGCCTTCCTGCAGCGGCAAGCGCTGTAAGATCCCTGCTGTATTGTTCCAGCGTAGAGGTCTGCTTGCCCTTCCTGTTTTGTTTTTTTCCTAAATCCTCTTTATACAGGTTTCCATCCTCTCCCATGGCAATCAGTGTATCCACATAAAGCTTCTGCACAGATATTCCCATGGTATTGAGCAGACGGACAGCCACGTTTTCTCCTTCTTTCAAAAGCGCAAGAAGGATATGCTCTGTTCCCGTCTTATCTGCTCCGAACCGATCCGCCTGTCTGTGTGCCTCGTCAAGCACTGCCTTTGCCCTGGGAGATGCTCCCTCGCGTTCTTTGATCGTAACCACCGTCTCCGGCATGATCAGCTCCTGTATCATTTCTATAATCTTACTTTCATCAGCCCCGTTTTCTTTTAAGACTTTGAATGCTACCCCCGTGCCCTCTCTCAACAGCCCGACCAGAATATGCTCCGTTCCTACATATCCTGCCCGCATTCTGGACGCGGTCTTCTCTGCAAGTGACAATGCTGCTTTTGCTTTATCCGTAAAACCACCTGACTGCATGTTAAAGTCCTCCAAATTCTTCATATATTTCATCTATCACCCGGTGTGCTTCCTCGCTGGAAATCCCTTTGCAGATTCCTTTGACAAGGCTTGCCCTTAATTCTTCCTTCATCTTCTCTAAGGTCCTCAACCTGTCGATATCAAGCGCGATCACTGCACCCTTTCTTCTGTCTACTTTCACAAAGCCTTCCTGCTTAAGAACCGTGTAGGCTTTATTTACCGTATGCATATTGATGCCAATATCATCCGCCAGCTGCCTTACGGAAGGAAGGGCATCTCCTTCCTGAAATTTTGAAGTTGCAATTCCAAGTATGATCTGGTTCCGAAGCTGTAGATAAAGCGCTTCTTCACTGTTAAAATCAATCTCTATCATCATATTATGCATGCCCTTTCCTGCACACAAGAGGAATAGCCTTTGCTATCCCTCTCATTTGTTTTACAGATCTTTATCATCCATGTTTAGAAATTCAAATTCAAACTCATCATCATCAATCAGGAAGTTCTGTGATTTCCTTGCAGCCGGCTTTCTTTCAGGCTCTCTCCGTTCTGCAGCATGGAGTTCCTTCTCCCCCTTTGCCCTGGGTTGTCCCGTTCTTTCTCTCTGTCTCACCGGTCTTTCCTGCTCTTCAGGCACTGGCTGCGGTCTTTTTTTTCTGACAGGCGTCTCTTCGGGCTCTTCTTCCTCTTCCACTACCCTGCGTCTTAATTTCCTGCGCACAGGCTGGGGCTCGGGCTCTTCTTCCTCTTCCTCGTCTTCTTCCTCTTCATCCTCGTAATCGTCATAATAAAGACTTCTAATTTTAAACAATAAAACGGTAATCACAATAAAAAGAAGAACAATCACGCCTGCTAAAATGATAATGATGATCTTCTCCTTTTCCAGCTGCTCCTGCTGCTTCAGGATACTATCCTTTGCATTCTCCGCCGCCCCTAAAAGTTCCGTTACTTTGACCATGTTTCCATCAGGCATATAAAGGTAGTAATCCTGCTCACCTGCCTGGTTTGCTGTATAGACCACTTGATAGTCATTATGCTCTGGTTCCGGAGACTGAACATCTACATTCTCCTCGGGTGCAGCGCCTTCTGCTCCTTCCGGATTTTCTCCCTGTGAAGGATCGGGATTTTCAGCTTCTCCGCCTTCTCCCGGATTTTCTGGAGCGGGCTGTTCCTGACTTTCCCCTGCCCCTATGGTAATCAGATCCGACCGTACATATCCCTCTACCGTCTTACCATCAAAATCACAGGTAAGCTGGTACCATTTCTTTCCAGCGCTGTCGGTTGCTTCCCCAATCAAGGTCATGGAAGTCCCGCTTGGAAGTGAAGCCACCACACCGTGCTGAGTAGATGCACCGGAACGAACATTGGCATTGTTGCCGGAATTGACTACCGCCTGCTGTTCTCCGATGGAGGTAGTCACCGTCTGCGACGGCTGACTTATCTCCTGTGAGCTGCCCGCACTCACCTCGATTTTTTCGCTGGTCTCCACAAGATCGCTCCTGATATATCCATAACCGCCGTCTGTTACCGCTACTTTATACCAGACTGTACCCGAGCTGTCCTTGACCGCTTCAAGGATATCAATCGTCTTCCCTTTTACGGTGCTCCCAACCACCTCACTGTCTGTGCTGGTATTTGCACGAATCTTTGCAGTCTCTGCCGTCACCTTTCCTTCCGCCGCAAGACTTAATTGTACAGTTCCCATAAAAACGGCTCCCATTACTGCAAGACCTGCTAACCCTTTTACCACACTCAACTTCTTCACTTTGACTCTCCTTTACCTCTCTCTTGTATATCGCTTGCTTCCACGCTCTGAAGAACTGCTTTCTCCAAATCCGGACATTCCTTTATTCCGTTCTGCACGGGCTTGTTCCTCCACCTGTCTGTGATACTTCTCCTCACATTTGGAGCACATCCGCCCACTGTTGATCTTTTCTCCACAAACTTCACACCTCAAATAACCGCCTTTATTGTCGATGATCTCAAACCGCTTTTCTTTAATCATATCTCTGATAGCTTTGTGGGAAACGCCTGTCATATCCGAAATTTCCGCCACGTTAGCGCCTCTGTGCCTCTCCAAATAATTCCGCACCTTTCCATAATCATCATATTCTACCGCGCCGCATTCTTCACATATGTATTCTCCGATTCCCCGGTATACCAGAACTCCTTCGCATTTCTGACACAAAGTCGGTCTGCGCAGCTCATTTGATGCTAGTAATTTCTCCACTCTTCTATCCATCTTTCCTCAATCCCCCGTTTATGCTTCATCAATTGCTTTCCCTATATCATGACGCATATATTTATTTTCAAAATCCACCCATTCTGCTGCCCCATAAGCATTTTCTCTTGCTTCCTTTAAATCCTTTCCTTTTGCCGTAATTCCAAGGACTCTTCCCCCGTTTGTGACAATTCCCTGATCCGTCTTTTTAGTACCGGCATGAAAACAGAAATAAGCATCCTGCCCTTCAAACTTTTCAAGACCCTTTATCACAAAACCTTTTTTATATTTAACAGGATATCCTTCCGATGCAAGAACCACGCACACAGCCGCATTATCTTCAAATTGCAGATCCACTTCATCGAGCCGCCCGTCAATACACGCCTCCATCACCTCGATGATGTCATTTTGCATTCTAGGCAGTACCACCTGTGCTTCGGGATCTCCAAACCTTGCATTGTATTCAAGCACTTTGGGTCCCTTTTCGGTCAGCATCAGTCCAAAAAAGATAATTCCTTTAAATTCTCTTCCTTCTGCCGCCATGGCGTCTACCGTAGCCTGGTAGATATATTTTTTACAAAAGTCATCCACTTCCTTTGTATAGAAGGGGCTGGGAGAAAAAGTCCCCATACCGCCTGTATTAAGACCTGTGTCACCGTCTCCCGCCCTCTTGTGATCTTGGGCGGAGGTCATGGTCTTGATGGTCCTTCCATCTACATAAGAAAGGACTGACACTTCTCTTCCCGTCATGAATTCCTCTATTACAAGGCGGTTTCCGGCGCTTCCAAACTGCTTATCCAGCATAATCGTCTTAACGCCTTCCTTTGCCTCCTCAAAATCCCTGCAGATCAGCACGCCCTTGCCAAGGGCAAGACCGTCTGCCTTGAGCACTATGGGGAACTGTGCTGTTTCCAGATATGCAAGCGCTGCTTCGGGCGTATCAAAGGTTTCATAAGCCGCTGTGGGAATGTTATACTTTTTCATCAGGTCCTTTGAAAACGCTTTGCTTCCCTCCAGAATCGCCGCATTCTTCCTCGGTCCAAAGACGCGTAAGCCTGCCGCCTCCAGCGCATCCACCAATCCGCCCACCAAAGGATCATCCATCCCGACAATGGTAAGATCGATTTTCTTCTCTTTCGCAAAATCTACAATCTTATCAAAGTCCATGGCGCCGATTGGAACGCACTGTGCAATCATGCCGATTCCTGCATTTCCGGGTGCACAATAAATCTCATCTACCTTTTTACTCTTCGCAACGCTGGCAGCGATCGCATGTTCCCTGCCGCCGCTTCCCACAATCAAAACTTTCACTTTCGTCATTCCTTTCTTTATTCCCTTGATGAGGCAATCTCATCAATCGCTTTCGGCAGAATGACCCACTCTGCCTGCTCCATGACCCTGCGCTGAAGAACTTCCGGCGTATCGCCTTCCAAAACCTCCACCGCCTTCTGCATAATAATCCTGCCCGTGTCCGTCCCTTCGTCCACATAATGTACGGTAGCCCCTGTCACCTTCACGCCTCTTGTAAGCGCCGCCTCATGCACTTTAAGCCCATAATATCCTGTGCCGCAAAAGGAAGGAATCAGGGACGGATGAATATTAATGATACGGTTCCGATACACTTCTATCATCTTTTCCGGGAGAATCACAAGGAACCCCGCCAGAACGATGAGGTCAGGCGCAAGCGCTTCTAATTGCGCTAAAAATGCCTGATTAAAGTTCTCACGGTTTTCAAACTTCTTAGGAGAAATACAAAAAGCAGGAATCCCGGCATCTTTTGCCCGCGTCAGTGCGTATGCTCCTGCATTATTGCTTATGACGCCAACAATCTTCGTGTTCCTGATTCTTCCTTCTGCCACACCGTCAATAATTGCTTGCAGGTTCGTTCCCCCGCCGGAAACACATACCACAATGTTTAGCATAGGTTCACTCCCTTTTCACCGGTCTTTACCTCACCTACCACATAAGCAGTTTCTCCTGCCGCTTTAATAGCAGCAACCGCCCTGTCAGCATCTGCCGGATCCACGGCAAGCACCATGCCAAGCCCCATATTATAAGTATTATACATCATCTGTTCTTCTATCTTACCTTTATTTTGAAGGAGCTTAAAAATCGCAGGAATCGGGTAGCTGTTCTTGTGTACCTCTGCGCATACACCCTCCGGCAGCATTCTGGGAATATTTTCATAAAAGCCGCCGCCTGTAATATGGCTGCATCCTTTGATGACCACTCCCGCTTCCTTTATACTCTTTAATGCCTTTACATAAATCTTAGTTGGTTCAATCAACGCCTCTCCAAGGGTTTTTCCAAGTTCATCATAGTATGTATCAAGGCTTTCCTTGGTCATTTCAAACACTTTTCTCACCAGAGAAAATCCATTACTATGCACGCCTGATGAGGCAATCCCCACAAGCACATCGCCCGGCTTAATATCTGCTCCTGTAATCAAATCCTTTTCATCGATCACACCCACCACAAATCCTGCCAAATCGTACTCATCTTCCGGCATAAGCCCGGGATGCTCTGCCGTCTCACCGCCAATCAAGGCTGCTCCTGCCTGCTTGCAGCCTTCTGCCACCCCTTTTACGATTGCAGCAATCTTTTCCGGGTAATTCTTTCCGCAGGCAATATAGTCTAAGAAAAATAAAGGTTCGCCGCCTGCGCATACAATATCATTCACGCACATGGCAACGCAGTCGATTCCCACCGTGTCATGCTGGTCCATAAGAAATGCCAGCTTTATCTTGGTTCCCACACCATCGGTCCCTGAAACCAGGGTCGGCTTTTCCATATTCTTAATAGAAGCAAGAGAAAACGCGCCCGAAAAGCCGCCCAGTCCTCCTAGCACTTCCGGTCTTGTCGTTTCCCTTACGTATTCTTTCATCAATTCCACACTGCGGTAACCCGCCTCGATATCCACTCCGGCTTTCTTATAATCCATGTTTCTATCCGTTCCTTTCTGGTTGCTTATCAATAATTCTGGTAACCCACCTGGGCAAGTCTTTCGTCCTTTTTCTGAACGCTTTCTTTCAGGTTCTGGCTGTAGTCTTTCAGCTTCTTAAGCAGCTCCCCATCAGAAGTTGCAAGAATCTTTGCCGCCAGAAGCCCTGCATTTGCTCCGCCGTTGATGGCAACCGTTGCCACCGGTATGCCTGAAGGCATCTGCACGATGGAATATAAAGAATCCCGTCCTCCAAGCGAAGTGGTATGCATAGGAATCCCAATTACCGGCATAGGAAAAATCGCTGCACACATGCCCGGCAGATGTGCTGCCATGCCTGCCCCTGCAATAATCACTTTAAATCCCTTCTCCTCCGCCGTGTTTGCATATTCAAAAAATACATCCGGCTCTCTGTGAGCTGAAATAATTTTCATTTCAAACGAAATTCCAAGTTCTGTAAGGACATCTGCTGCCTTTGCCATAACCGGCATATCAGAATCACTGCCCATAACGATTCCTACTTGTGCCATATTTGTTACCTCCGTTCTTCTGTGTCTATTATTCTATAACATCATACTATAAAACACTGCTTCTCTACAACTATATTTTCATATCTTCCAAAGGAATATTCAGTTCTTCACAGCCTGGCAGTACAAATCTGCCCTCTTCTATAATAGGAATGACCCTTTCATCATAGGTAACCACGCTGACCTCTCCTAGTTCATCATAAGGAATGGTAATATCAGTATGACAGTTAAAGTATGCCATAGGATCGCCTTCTTTTCTCTTAATAGAGTGTTCATTGTCTCTGGCTATAATCTCCTTACCGTCGGGATTATAGACTGCCACCTCTTCCGCATGGGAATAGCAGGTATCCCCCACCGCAAAATGGGGACCTGTCTTTTCTGCAATCAGGATTGGCAGCCTATCTTCTATTCCATATTTTCTGGCTGCCACAAAGGCAGTGGTATTGGTGCCGATTGCAAATTCCCCAAGAGGAAGGGTATCGTGATGGCAGAGCACATTATCCTTGATATATTTTCGGTTCTGCTCTTCTTTGTCAAAATTACTGCAATCATAGTCTGTAATCATGCCATCCTGAAAAGTCAGCGTCATGTTCTTATATTCCATCTCATTTAAGTAAACGCGGCTTACATGCAGCACGCCTTCTGTCCCTGTAAGTACCGGTGATGTAAAAACTTCCCCGACAGGGATATTGACATCTGCCACACAATTTTCAAAATTGGTCTGCCGCAGGGGCTCTGTGAGCGTATGGAGCATCACTTTCATATTGGTCTTATTCCCCCGCATCCCTTTGATCAGTACATATTTCCCCTGATCCAAGGTATCGATGATGGTCTGCTGCATCCTCTGGTAAAGTCCGTAATCAAGGGTATTGATGCGTATCACTTCATCAAAAATCGCCGCAAAGTCCTTTCCGATTTCCGGCACAGGAAAAGCAATGATGGTGAAACTCCTCTCATCTCCTTTGATATAGCGGTTCTGAATCTCTCCCGCTGCCGCCATATATTCCACCGTCAGCTTCTGCTGGGCATCCGACAAATGAATTGCCTGCGGCTTTTCCTTTAGGTCACACTGCTTTTCCCCGAATACCTCCATCACTGCCGGTCCTCCGAAAACGCCGGCAAGCTCTTTATATTCCTCATAGGCTTCCTTTAATGCCTCAATCCGCACCTGCACCAAGCGTTTATCAAGAACCAGCGCCTGATCGTCCTTGTGATCGAAATCATACTGTTTATTGGGAATGGCGCCGTAATATCCAAGCCTGTTCATTCCCCTTCCCTCTAGAATGCTGGAAGGGGCACGGTATATGGTGGCGTCAAGCCCCATTTCCCTAAAATTCACTACCGCCTTTTTGATCATAGGTTCAAAGCCCAGAATATACCTGATGCTTACCGTCTTCTTCTTGGTGATATCCTTATTTCCTGTAATAAATCCTATCCTGTATCCTTCTGTATAGGTGTCTGCCATTTTCTGCAGCGTCTCCTCCGGCAGTCCCTGCAGATGACGATAAGTCTCGATTTCATTGTCTGTAATGTATTCTCCGAAGTAGTAAAGGTATCTTGGATCTGACAGATCGCCCTCTATGATATGAAGTGCAAAATCAGACTTCCTATCCAGCATGTCTTCCAGTTTCTTTTTGGCAGCATCCCTGGCATAGTCGCTCACATACCAGTAAGCAATCTGGGAGAGTGCTTCCACATCCGGCGCTGCCTGATTTTCTTCCTGCGCACAGCAAAAAGAACCGTACACCTCCAGAAACAATTCCAGGCGAATCACCATGTCTGCAAGCCTACGTTCATAAACAAGCGGAATCAGACTGCGCATTTCCGCATACAAAAAGGCAAGGAATCTCCCATACGCCTCCCCGAAAAGCAAAACACTGTATTCGGGGTTCGCATAACTATGCCCGTACTGTTCTTCAAGGATATCTTCATAAAGCTTATAATTCCTCTCCCTAAGTTCCTCTATAGGCGCTGCCTTAAGTCCATCCGCCTTCACAAAATCCCATGTATCACAGATCATATCCAAAAACTCTGCCACTTTGACAAAATACAGGTTAAAACCCTCCTGCAATATATTTTCGTTTTTTATCTCCTGTATCCGTTCTTTTGCAAGTAAAAATCTCTCTTCAATCATCAATCCACATACGCTCCTGCAAATAAAATAAGACTCAGCATGCCAAATGCCAAAACATTAACAAAAATCCCCAGCACAGTAAACAGCCTGAATTTTTCCTTTTCAGTGGTAGAACATATGCCAAGAACCAAACCTGTCACCATAAAGATTATGGCAAGGAGCGCCGCCGCTGCATACTTATCAGAAGGCGCTCCGCCGTTTGTATAGGACTGGTAAACTGCGATTCCCAACGTTACGCTGGCAAGAATACCCAAAATCGTTGACATGATTCCTTTTTGAGTATGCTCTTTATTTGTAAAAATAAACCCCTTTGATCTTAACATTCCCATGCCTCTTTTTACTTCTCATAAATAAGGCATTCCTATTGATAGAAATGCCCCTTGCTTTAAAATAAGATTTTCGACTTTCCTGCAAGCAGCTTTGCGCCGCCTATAATCATCAATATCCCGCAGACAATACCTGTCACAAGTGTCACTACGCCTACTGCAATACATGTTGCCCCTGCTCCGTTCATGGTCTTATAAACCTTTTCTTCCATACCGACGCTCCTTCCAAATAATAAGTTTACTTTGCTCCATACTCCTCATAATATGCATCGATTGCTGCTTTTATCGCATCGTCAATATAAATCTGCCCTTTATAAGGCTTATGATACAAATGCTCCACCACTTCCTGCATATTCACGATGGCATTTGCATCAAATCCGTATTTCTCCTTAATTTCAGAAAGCGCACTCGCATCCGTCTGTCCCCTTTCCATGCGATTCAAGGAAACAATCAGCCCTTTCACTTCCACATCCGCCTGTGCCTTGATTATGGGGTAGGTCTCCTCGATGGATTTGCCCGAAGTCGTCACATCCTCAATTATGACTACCTTGTCCCCGTCCTTTAACTTGCTTCCAAGCAAAATACCTGTATCTCCGTGATCCTTCACTTCCTTACGGTTTGAACAATACCGGATCTCCTTGCCATAAAGACTGCTGAGCGCCATGGTGGTGGCTACCGTAAGCGGAATCCCCTTATAGGCAGGTCCAAATAACACATCAAAATCAAGACCGTAATTGTCATGAATCGCCTTAGCGTAATATTCCCCCAGCTTTAGGAGCTGAGCGCCAGTCACATAACCGCCGGCATTCATAAAAAACGGAGATTTTCTACCGCTCTTCAATGTAAATTCGCCAAACTTGAGCACCTGGCAGTCTACCATAAATTCGATAAATTCCTGCTTATACTGTTCCATTGTCAAAAAATCCTCCGTCCTTCAATTTCTTTCCAATTTTACCACATTTGCCATTTGTATTCAACTATCTATCTGCTGTTCAAAGCCCCAGCAATATCTTCTCTCATATCGATAACCGCAGACCGCGACGCTTCCCCGAAATTCTCTGCGCCAAAAGACGCATATTTTTCCTGCTGATAAGCAGCTATAATTCCTCTGGAGGAATTGACGATTGCGCCCAATCCATCTTCATTAAAGAAGTGAACCAGATCGGCTCCCTTTCCGCCCTGTGCTCCATATCCCGGCACCAAAATGTAGCTCTTTGGCATTACCTTGCGGAGAATCTTCCCCATATCCGGGTATGTCGCCCCTACGACTGCTCCGATGTAGCTGTAAGCGTCTCCCATATGCGCCTCGCCCCACTTGGCAACCTGCTCACCTACCACCTCATAGAGCGGTCTGTTTTCCGCATCCGCAATCTGCCTGTCCTGAAATTCCCCACTGCTGGGATTGGAAGTTTTTACGAGAATGAACAACCCTTTCTTTTCTTCTTTACATACCTTGATAAAGGGATTGACGCCATCTGATCCTAAATAAGGGTTAACCGTTGCAAAATCCTCATCAAATCCATAATAAGACTTGCTTCCCACCGTCACCTTGCCTAAATGCCCAACCGCATACGCCTCCGAAGTAGAGCCAATATCACCTCTTTTAATATCACCGATTACCACCAGGTCTTTTTCCTTGCAATAGTCCACGGTTTTCTTAAAGGCAGCAAGTCCCGGAATACCGAACTGCTCGTACATGGCAATCTGAGGCTTTACCGCCGGAATGATATCATAAATATGATCAACGATTTCTTTGTTATACTGCCAAATTGCTTCCGCCGCCCCTTCAAGCGTTTCTCCATATTCTGCAAACGCCTTCTTCTGAATATGTCCAGGAACAAATTTCATCATGGGATCGAGCCCCACCACAATGGGCGCACCCGTCGCTTTAATTTTGGAAATCAGTTTGTTAATCATCGTTTTCTTCCTTTCTTCTTCCACATTTGTTTCATCATACAAGAAAGACGTTGTCCTTGCAACGTCTTTCCTAAATTTTTCAAAATAGTTTATCTATAAATTACACTCCGCCGTCTGTATTTTCTTCTGACTCTCCGCAAACTGCCTGATGCGGGATGCATTGACATACTTCTTAAATGAGCTGCCGTTTACCGCCACAAGGGCAGGCGCCTGCATGACACCGTATTTTTGTGCCAGTTCCACGTTTTCTTCCGCATCGATGAGTACATATCGGAAATCCTTCAAATATTCTTTTGCAAGCCTGCAATTAGGGCAAGTCTTGGTCACAAAAAGATATGCAATGTTTTCCGGCGCCTCCACGGAAACCTTTATATCGTCATCCTCATAACCGGAGAGCGTCACGATACTGGTAACCGGCTTTTTCAGCACGGACTTAGATACATCATAATTCTTACGGTTGGCATATTCCTGCAGCTTTCCGTCATTCCAATTCTGTACTGGTCTGTAATAGCCTGTAATGCGGCTATAGACCTCCGTCATCTTACCGCAGCAAGGACAAGTCTTCTGTTCTCCTGCCAGATATCCATGTTCCCTGCAGATCGAATAGGTAGGGGAAAGGGTGTAATAGGGCAGCTTATAATTCTCTGCAATGGTTCTTATAAGGTCTGCCGCTGCCTTCCAGTCAGGAAGCTTTTCCCCCAAAAATGCGTGGAATACCGTTCCCGAGGTATACAGGGTCTGAAGCTCGTCCTGAATATCCAGTGCATCGAAAATATCCTCTGAAAAATCCACCGGCAGGTGGGAGGAATTTGTGTAATAAGGCGTATCTCCCATCTTTCCCGCCGTTTTGATTGCAGGCCATCTCTTCTTGTCATGCTTTGCAAGGCGATACGTCGTACTTTCCGCAGGCGTTGCCTCCAGGTTATATAAATCGCCGTACTGCTCCTGATAATCGGAAAGTCTGTTGCGCATATGGTTCAATACTTCTTTAGTAAATTCCTGGGTGCGTTTATCGGTCAGGTCTGCCCTGAGCCAGTTGGCATTCAGCCCCACCTCATTCATACCTAAAAGACCGATGGTGGAAAAATGATTGTCAAAGGTCCCAAGATAATGTTTGGTGTATGGATACAACCCCTCCTCCAAAAGACGGGTGATCACATCCCGCTTCATCTTAAGGGATCTGGCTGCAATGTCCATCATTTTATTGAGACGCCTGTAAAAATCATCCTTGTTGGAAGATAAATACGCAATTCGGGGCATATTGATGGTTACCACGCCAACACTTCCCGTGCTCTCTCCTGAGCCAAAATAACCGCCTGTCTTTTTGCGCAGCTCCCTTAAATCCAGTCGCAGACGGCAGCACATACTGCGCACATCGCTAGGTTCCATATCCGAATTGATATAATTGGAAAAATAAGGCGTTCCATACTTTGCCGTCATTTCAAACAAAAGACGGTTGTTTTCTGTGTCTGACCAGTCAAAGTCTCTGGTAATCGAATAGGTAGGAATCGGATACTGAAATCCTCTGCCATTAGCATCGCCCTCAATCATCGTTTCAATGAAGGCTTTGTTGATCATATCCATTTCCTTCTTGCAATCCTTATATTTAAAATCCATTTCTTTTCCGCCCACGATGGCAGGAAGCTCCGCCAAATCTGCCGGCACCGTCCAGTCCAGCGTGATATTGGAAAAAGGCGCCTGGGTTCCCCAGCGGCTGGGCGTATTTACGCCATAGATAAATGCTTCAATGCATTTCTTTACCTCTTTGTAAGAAAGATCGTCTGCCTTGACAAAAGGCGCCAGATACGTATCAAAGGAGGAAAATGCCTGTGCGCCTGCCCACTCATTCTGCATGATGCCAAGGAAATTCACCATCTGGTTGCAAAGCACAGACAGATGTGCCGCGGGCGCCGATGTAATCTTGCCTGTGATGCCCCCAAGTCCCTGGGTAATCAGCTGCTTCAAGGACCAGCCGGCACAGTATCCGGTGAGCATGGACAAATCATGAATGTGTAGATCTGCATTCCTATGCGCCTGTGCAATCTCTTCATCATATATTTCCGAAAGCCAGTAATTGGCTGTAACCGCGCCTGAGTTGCTTAAGATAAGACCGCCCACGGAATAAGTAACGGTGGAGTTTTCTTTTACACGCCAATCTTCCACCTTGACATAATTGTTTACCACATCTTTATAATCCAAGATGGTCGACTTCATGGTACGCATTTTTTCACGCTGCTTGCGGTACAGGATGTATGCCTTTGCCGCTTCCGCATAGCCGGTCTGCTCCAGCACTTTTTCCACACTATCCTGTATGTCTTCCACATGAACACAATCTTCTTTCACTTTCCCTTGGAAATCAGCCGTCACGCGAAGCGCCAGAAGATCCACCACATCATTGTTATACTGGACATCTGTAGCGTTAAACGCCTTCATGATTGCATCACTGATCTTGGTCAAAGTAAAATCTGCTACATCCCCTTCTCTTTTGATAACCTGAAACATCTATAACCCCTCCAATTTCATTTCTCAGACACCGTGTAATAAAAGTGTATCATCCGCCAAAATAAAAGTCAACAAAAAACACAACATATTGTATTGACACAATATCGTCAACATAATATGTTGTGTTATCACTTTTTCATCTGGTCTGCAGAAACGTATATTCCCTCTTTGCTTCCTCATCATCTGGATATGTCTTTAAATATCCGTCCATCAGGACCGACGCATTCTTATATTCCCCAAGTCTTTCATATGCAATGATCTCGTTAAGTTTAAGCACCTGCATCATACCGTTTCCTTCTATGTTCATTGCTGCCTGAAAATTGTCAAGCGCGCCTACATAGTCGCCCGTCTGCATCTTGCACAGTCCCAATTGATTCAACACTTGTGGATTAGGGCCCTCACTCTCCAAATAGGTACTATAGACACTGATTGCATAGTTATTATCTCCCAGCGTCTCGTAAGTTTTTCCCAGAAAAAGAACTGCCTCATATCCGCCTTCATCCCGCGCTTTTTCCAGATAAGTCCTGGCATTTTCATAGTCCTCAAGGTAATAGCAGATACGCCCCTTTTCATAATTTGTCATATCCTTTGTGCCCGCGTCCATCGCTGCCTGCAGATACTCCTGTCCTGCCCCCTTAAAGCCGGCATCCTCTAAAACACCGTATATTGCAATCAGTCTGTCGTAATCATTCTTTTTGAGGGCAATCGTCCTGTCAAAATCCGCTTTCGCAAGATCAAGATTTCCCTGCTGGGCATAAATAGCCCCCCTTAAATAATAAGCATCCCGTTCACTTTCCCTGAGCGCAATGATTGCACTGTATACATCAACTGCCCTGCCCAGTTCTCCCTGTTTGTAATAAGCAGCAGCAAGGTAATAATTGATGTCATAATCCATGCCATTAATCCTGCCGCTGCTGAGGGAAAGCGCCGTCTCAAATGCCTGCGCCGCCTCGGCATACATTGTTTTCCCCATATATGCCATTCCCTCGCCTCTATATAAAAGACGCTCGTCCTCTCCCGCCTGCCTTGCAGCCTCAAAGCTGATCAGAGCGCCGTCATAATCCAGCGCCTCCACCGCCGTCATGCCGGCAGCAATATTTTCATTTTTATTCCCTGCACAGCCTGTAAGCATCATCACAACGATCAGACCAAGAACAGTCGTGCCTATTGCCTTTTTCATGTTCTTCCTCATTTCACTCCTATTTTCTAAGTCCCTTGGGATAATGGTTCTTCATCACTCCGCCAGCAAGTTTTCCCCAGCCAAGACTGTACCCTTCCACCATAATCAGATACCACCCTTTCTCACCTTCCGCAGCAAAAGTCTCCCCTGCCAGATAGCGGACTGCCTCCGAAACAGATAAATCCCATTTATATGCCGCTTCCTCAGCCCTCATGGCAAGGGCAAGCGCGTGGGAAGGCTCAAACCGATTCTTCTTAAGCGTCCCCAGGTGAAGACCCGCTCTTAACACCTTAAGCCCCTTAAGAGACGGCGCGTTTTCCGGTGCCAGATATAACTGATCCCCAAATCTTAAATAGATTCCGTCCAATATAGTTTTCAGATACTGACGTTCAAATGCGTCCCACTCCACACATTCTTTCAGCGAAATTCCTTTTTCCTCTCCTCCTAAAGGCGGCACGCCTTTCGGCAATTCTCCTTCCTTTCGGAAGCACGCCACAAAATGTCCTTCCCCTTTCAGCTTATGGGGCCAGAGTCTTATCGTCTTTTCAACTTCCCTATGGTCTGTTTCTCCAAAATATGCACGCCCCTGCGACATTCCCGGGAACTTCTTTATTTCCTCCAAATGAAATTCAGGATGCCCCTCTAAGAAACGACAGACCGTCCCCTCATCTTCTTCCGGTGCAAAGGTACAAGTAGAATAAACCATTTTTCCTCCGGGTCTTAACATCACAGCAGCGCTTTCAAGGATATCGCTCTGCCTCTGTGAACACATTTTTACATTTTCCAGGCTCCATTCCTTAACCGACTCTTCCTTTTTCCTGAACATTCCCTCCCCGGAGCAGGGCGCATCCACTAAGATTTTGTCAAAATAAGAAGGAAAGCGCTGCGCCAAAAAATCCGGTTTATGGCTGACCACCAGCGCATTTCGTATTCCCATACGCTCTATATTCTCTGCAAGTATCTTTGCCCTCTGGGGATGTATCTCGTTACAAATCAAGAGCCCCTCTCCCCGCAGGTCTGCCCCAATCTGCGTGCTCTTTCCTCCAGGCGCGGCACACAAATCCAGTATCCTATCTCCTGGCTCCGCACCCAGATATGCCGCCGGCGCCATAGCGCTTGCCTCCTGAATATAATAAGCGCCCGCCTCATGGAAGGGATGTTTCCCCGGCTTTTCCTCTTCTTTGCAGTAAAACCCCCCTGCCGCCCAGGGTATCGGTTCCCTTAAGAAACCTGCCTTTCTTTGCAGCTCTTCTTCTGTTCCTTTCAGCAAATTCACCCGCAGGGAAAGCGACGACGGCATCTGATAACCCGAAAGAAATTCCTGAAACTCTTCCCCTAACATCTCTTCCATTCTGCTTAAAAATAACTCCGGTAACATCATGTTTCCTCTTACACTACATTAGTCAACATTTTATTTAAGGTCTCAAATAAGTTCTGCACATCTATAGGCTTTGCAATATGACCATTCATGCCGCATTTCAATGCCTCCTGCTTATCCTCTTCAAAAGCATTTGCCGACATGGCGAGAATAGGAATCGATGCCAGTTTCCTATTATCCAGCCTGCGGATTGCTCTTGTTGCTTCATATCCATTCATTACAGGCATCTGCACGTCCATGAGCACCAGCTGATAATATCCAGGCTCGGATTTTTTTATCATATCTACTGCAATTTGTCCATTCTCTGCAACTTCCGTCAAAAATCCGGCATCTCCCAAAATCGTCACGGCAATCTCCTGATTCAGTTCCACGTCCTCCACCAGTAAGATCCGCCCCGTACGCAGCTTTTCCATGTCCTTACCATAGGTGCCTGCGCATGTCTTATTTTCATGCATTGCTACGCAGATGCCATTTTCCGATTCCGCCTGATTTCTCTGCTGTGGCTGCAGACGGAATGTAAACGAAACGATAAACTCTGATCCAACCCCCTGCTTGCTCTTCACAGAAATGGTTCCATTCATCATATCTACAATATTTTTTGTAATCGCCATTCCCAGACCAGTCCCCTGTATCCCGCTGAGTGTAGAGTTTTCTTCTCTCTCAAAAGGATCGAAAACATGAGTGACAAATTCCTCGCTCATACCGATTCCAGTATCCCGGATTGAAAATTCATAATTTGCATAACCTGTCGGCGCACCTTTTTTCTGAACGACTCTGATGCCTATACTTCCTCCTTCGTCCGTATATTTAACGGCATTGCTTGCCAAATTCAAGAGAACCTGATTCAGTCTCAGCTTATCACAATAAATCTCCTCATCTTTAAGTTCCGCCGTATCAACATGAAACGCAAGCTTCTTTGCATTGACATCCGGATGTAATATATTGCACAGTTCCTGCAAAACTTCCTGCAAGGAGCACGGCTTTTCTTCCAAATGCACTTTACCGCTTTCGATACGGCTCATATCCAGCACATCATTGATCAAATTAAGCAGATGATTTCCTGAAATCATAATCTTGTCAAGGTATTCTGCCACCTGCTCCTTACGGTCGATATGAGAAATTGCCAGCGTCGTAAATCCAATGATTGCATTCATCGGCGTCCTGATATCATGAGACATGTTTGAAAGGAATTCGCTCTTTGCCTTGTTTGCCTTATTTGCCTGCATAAGTGCATTTTCCAGCAGATCCTTCTTCCCCATTTCTTTACGGATTTCTTCATCCACACTGTGGAATCCCAGCACGACGCCATAGTGATTATCCCATGTTCCCGCGCGCACAGCCTTCATCTGATAATATTTATATTTACCGCTTTTAAGCGTCCGGTAGTTCACATGATACAAATCTTTTTCTTCCAGCTCTTCTTTCAGCTTTTCTATGGTGGAGGCTTTCCTTAACATCTCCTTGTCCTCCTCATGTACGAACTCCCGTATGTAAATATCCATGCTTTCTTCTAATGAAATTTTTTCGCCTGCAGGAGCGTCGAACATATAACCGTTTCCGCTGTCATGCCTCAATGTAACGCCCATTCCCGTATCAAGATCAAAGAAGCATACCACATTATAGTCGATACTTAACGCCTGTACCAGTTCCGCCTGATGCCGTTCATTTTCTTTTTCCAACATTTTCTGAGCAGTATAATCCAGGAGGAAACGCCGGTAACACAATTCTCCATTCTCGTTGATAAGCTTAATATTACCCATAACATGCAGGATATCCCCGTTTTTATGTTCCACCCGGTACTCAACATTGCCGATATCCCCTTCCTTCTTCAACCCCGCAATACATGTTTGAAGCTTTTCCCTGTCTTCTTCCACGACGGAAGAAGCTACCATATCAAATCCGTTTTTCAACAGCTCGCTCCTAGATTCATACCCCAAAATCTTAAGAGCGGCATCATTTACATTCAGAATCCGCGATCCATCTACGGTATGACAGATTACACCACAGTCAAGAGACATGAAAATTGCTTCCATCGCATTATTTTTTCTGACAATCTCCTCTTCATAGGCTCTCTCCTGGGTTACATCGATTGCGACGCCTACCGTCCCCATAACGCTTCCATCCAAATCGTACAGAGGAGATTTATATGTGGTAAGTATTCTCTTTCCCGCTCCGGTTTCAATGATTTCCTCCGCCACACAGGTTTGTCTCTTCGTCATGACTTCCTGCTCTGACTCTATGCAGGCAGGATCGTCCTGCTCCACATCCCATATGTATGCATGCCCCTGACCTTCTACCTGCTGCTTTGTCTTGTTTACCGTCGCACAGAAGCTGTCATTCACCTTCTCGTGAATGCCTGCCTTATCTTTATACCAGATTAAGTTCGGAATATGGTTGATAGTAGATTCAAAAAAATGGTTGGTCTGCCAGAAATCCTTACTCATCTTACAGGTCTGCTGCCATCTTAAAAAGCGAAACTGTATTTCCTCATCAGCCATAGGCAGTATCCAGACGTCTTTCACTTCCGACAGCCAATCGGAGAGGGAAGCCATCTGTTCTTTATCTGCCAGCAGAATAAGCTCCGCTTCCTTGTTCCTGCATGATAAGATTCCTTCCAGCGTTTCCTTGACATCCATGCCTGATAAATGAACCAGCATCACATCTGCCTTTGCCGCAAGCGCTTCCTGAAGCGTATCACTTTGCATAAACACATGGGTAAAGTGTTCAAACGGACTCATTCCCCTGATTATTTCAAATATTCTACACTGCTGACCTATGAAATAAAACTGAATTCGGCAATGGTACATACGATTTCCTCCCTTGTTTTACAATTTACTTTCTATTTCTTCAACGCTTCTTCCTGCAGCCGGTCAAATTCTGCCATACATTCATCAACGGATGCTCCGCCTAAAAGTTCTCTGACAATCAAGCATGTATTTCCCCACTGCTCTACTTTCATATTTGCATTCGATCCAAGAACATAATAGCCCTCGTTAATCCTGTCATTAAGCGGCTTTAGCGCGTCAATACACTCTACCTCCACATTTTGGGACGGCGAAATCACCTGATTATGCTCCGCGTAAAGTAAAAGCGCCTCATCTGAAAGCATCACATCCAGCACATCCAGCGCGTCCTCAAGATGCTCCGCCTGAATACCGACCCCATATCCAGTCATGGACACCACCGGCATCTGCCCCAGCTCGCTTGGAAATCCGATCACCTGCATATTAAAATCAGCATTCCCATAAGCTGTCTCTGCATTTGCAGCGCTCCAATAGGCCATAACGATAGGCGTTTTCTGCGCCAGGAAATCAGGTCCCTCTCCCTCGATCGCTTCATACGTGCGCGCCGCCTCTGCATCAATGTAGCCCAGATCCATCATTTTTTTGAGGTACTCAAAACCTGGCCGCATATAATCACTTAATTTTGTCTCCCCATCATTGAGCGCTTTAATCTGTGCCTCCGTATTACCTCCATTATATAGTTCTGCATAAGCCTGTGCCAGAACAAAATTTTCCAGCCACCAGCGGTTTGCCCCGATTGGCGTCTCAATCCCATTTTCTTTGAACACCCTGCAGCATTCCAGCAAATCTTCAGGCGTTTCAGGCAATTCCAGCTCATATTTATCGAACAAATCTTTATTGACAAACAGACCATGTGCAACTACTTCCTGTGGAATCGCTACCAGCTTTCCGTTTACTGTATTTGCCGTCTTTACGACTTCCCTCAGATTGGCGGCACATGCCCGGTCTGACAGATCTGCCAATTCTCCCTCCATCCCTAAAATTTGAATAGCATCAGGATTGAGTAAATAAAAGTCGTCCATATGGCTGCGCACTCTGTCTATAATCACTTCATCATAAGTTTTATCCTGAAAATCCTCTGCCGTGTAAGTTCTGTAATTCACTCTCAGCCCAAGCTGTTCTTCCACCATTAGAACCGTCAGTTCCTGTGCACTCCTTGCGATGTTATCTGCCTCTGGATTAGCTTTTTCTGTAGGACCAAATAGATTGACTTCCCTTTGGTTATTGTCATCATCCTCCACCAGATTGATGCCAATATCTGCCTTCTGTCCGCAGCTGGTCAGCCAAAGCAGCATTGTTCCAGCAGCCAAAAGCATCCCCCATTTTTTGACACCTTTCTTCATTTTTCTTTTATAACCTCTCTATACAATATATTGATAAATCGTCCTTTTTAAAAGTTCCATATCTACCGGCTTGGATACATGCGCATTCATGCCTGCTGCTATGGCCTCCTTCACATCCTCAGCAAATGCATTTGCAGTCATTGCAATAATGGGTATGGAACATGCGTCCTCCCTCTCCAGCGTCCGGATACGCTTTGTTGCCTCATAGCCGTTCATCACCGGCATCTGCACATCCATGATAATCGCGTCAAACTCACCTTCTGCTGCCTGCTCAAAACGTTCCAGCGCCAACTTTCCATTTGCAACAATCTCGCACGCCGCGCCTTCTATTCCCAACAATTCTTTCAGGATTTCCGCATTAATCTCATTATCCTCCGCCACAAGGAAATTCCGTCCCTTAAGGCTGACTGCCTTCCCCTGTGCCTCTTCCCGAGTCAGACTCTCTTGCCTTCCATCCCTTTCAAGAATCTTTTCTCTTAGTTCGGAAATGAAAAATGGTTTTGTCAAAAAGCCATCAACCCCTGCCCGAACCGCCTCATCCTCTATCTCTTCACCATCATTCGGCATCAAAAGCAAAACCGGAATATACTCAGACACGCTTTCTCTGATCTTCCTTACCGCTTCAACACCGTCAAGCGCTGGCATTTTGAAATCCATAAGAATCAGCTGATAAGGATTTCCTTCTTTACAGGTCCTGCAGACAGCATCCACTGCCGCTTCTCCTTCAAATACGGTATCTACTAAAACTCCCGTATCCTCCATAAAGCTCTGTATATTCTGACAAATCTGCGAGTCATCATCCACTGCAAGAATTCGGAAGATTCCATGCTCTCTCCAGAACTTCGCGTCAGCCTCCTGTTCTGCGATACGCAGTTCCAAATCTACTGTGAACAGGCTTCCTTTCCCTACTTCGCTTGCAACCTCTATGGTTCCTCCCATAAGTTCCACAATATTTTTGGTGATTGCCATTCCAAGCCCTGTCCCCTGCACTTTATTTGTGGTGCTGTTCTCAGCTCTGGTAAATGCATCAAAAATGATTTCCAGATATTCCGGCGTCATGCCAAACCCATTATCCTCAACCTCAATGCGGATATGCTCAAACTGGTCTGAACGCTTTTCCATCCCTGTCATACGCAAAAAGATGTTTCCGCCTTCCTGGGTATATTTTACCGCATTGGAAAGCAAATTGATCAAGACCTGTTTCAGTCTCGTCTCGTCGCCAAGCAGATATTCCCGCTTTATTCCTGCCACAGAAACTTCAAAGTTCTGTCCCTTTTCCTTTGCTGCCGGACGGATAATGGAATCAACGGCAGAAAGCATACCGCTCAGCGTAAATTCACCGATAGTCAGCACGGCTTTTCCGCTTTCAATTTTTGACACATCCAAAACGTCATTAATTAACCCTAACAGATGCTGACCTGACGCAGTGATCTTCTTGGTATATTCTCTCACCTTGGCAGGATTATCTGCATCTTTGGCAAGAAGTGTGGTAAATCCTAAAATGGCATTCATCGGCGTCCTAATGTCATGGGACATATTGGAGAGGAAAATGGTTTTGGAACGATTGGCGACCTGCGCCGCCTGCAGCGCTTCCGCAAGCTGCTGGTTGTGCATCTCACGCTCCGTCTCCCTCTCTTTTCGTAACTTCGCCTGTTGCTTCTCATAAAAAAGATATAAGACACAGCATACCAAAAATGCTGCAAGCATGACAATGACCACACTTAAAATATTTTGGTTTACTGCAGTACCCTCTCTTTGAATCGCTTCTACCGGTACATAACCAATCAAATATACGGTTCCGTCATTAACCGCCCACATGTAAATGAGGGAGTCTCTTCCTTGAACCTTGTGATAGAACATTACATTTCTGCCGGATTTTATATTTGCAGCGATTTCATTCTGGATGCCCTGTTCCAGAATTGCATTGGCGCGATAAAAGTCCTCTAAATTCAAATGTCCTGCATCCCGTTCCCCAACTCCCTTGGGTTTTAACAGGAATCTTTCGCTTTTTGCATCCATAATGTACAAGGTGGCATTGCTGTTATAAAATCTATCCGGAAGTGCCCCATCAAAGGATTCATAAATATACTCCACATAAAGCATTGCAATCTCTTTGCCGTCCTTTATTACCGGACACTTCATGGTATAAGCCCAGCTTCCCATTCCGTTTATATATGAGGTGGAAACCGGAAGTTGATTGACCACATTTCCCGCAGAGAAATCCAGTTCTGCGGGAGAAAATACATCCCCTGTATTGGAAAATCCTTCTTCCTCCCCTGAATAAACCATGGATATCTTTACCACAGTATCATTCCTCTCATAGGCAAGAAGAAATGCCTCCGGATCGTCAAGTACTGCAATCTCCCCTGCAATCAGCTTCTGATACTCCGCCTCCCTTTGTAGGAGCACTTCTACCGTCCCCTTAATCAAATCCAGATTCTCGCTCAGATTTCCAATTGCCGACTGTGACATCTCCCCTGATATCTTGGATGCAATAAAAAATACATAGCTGCCAAGTACCACAAATACAAGTAGCACGGTAATGATTAAAGTTTTCCTTACATTTGTTCTACTTTTATTACTTTTTTCCATTGTCTTGAACTGATAACCTTCAATATCATAATTATTATATTGCAATATAGCAGTCATAGGTACGTCAACTGCCAATTTTATTTTACGCTACAACGCCTAAAATAGTCAATGTCATTTCAAGAACTTACCAAGCACCTTTATAAAGATGTCCATATCGATCGGCTTTGCAATATGGGCATTCATTCCATTTTTAAGCGCCGCCTCTTTATCTTCCTCTAAAGCATTTGCTGTCATTGCAATGATAGGCAGCGTCTTTACATCCTTTCTCGGCAAAGCCCTGATGGTTCTTGTTGCCTCATATCCATCCATAATCGGCATCTGCACATCCATTAGCACGGCATCATAATAATATTCCTCAGATTTTATTACCATCTCCACGGCATCCGTTCCATCCGGCGCAGATTCAACTACAAATCCTGTCTGCTCCAATATGACTTCCGCGATTTCCCGGTTCAGCTCAATGTCTTCCACCAAAAGAATACGCTTTCCTCCAAAATCAGCCGTTGTCCATTCTGCTGCCACATCTTCTTTGTCAACCAGATTATTTGCCGCCAGCAGCGCCGCTTTCAAATCCGACATGAAAAGCGGTTTTGCACAAAATGCCGTGATTCCCGCTTTCCTTGCCTCCTGCTCGATATCTGTCCAGTCATACGCCGTCAGAATAATAATCGGTACATCTTCACCGACTACACTCCGTATTTTCTTTGCGGTCTCCACCCCACTGGTCTCCGGCATCTGCCAGTCAATAATATACGTATGGTAAGAATCCCCTTCTTCATAGGCGAGCTGGGCGCGATATGCCGCCTCCCTCCCCGAAGTCGTCCATTCAGCACGCATGCCGATCTGTTTTAACATCTTGCTCACACTGTCACAGACATGGAAATCATCATCTACTACCAGCGCTCTCAATCCGTTCAGTTCTTTTATCTGCTCTGTATTTTTCTCCACATCCTGTAATTTAAGACTGAGTTCCACCGTAAAGGTACTTCCCTTGCCGATTTCACTTTCCACACTGATGGTTCCGTCCATCATGTCGATGATATTCTTGGTAATCGCCATTCCAAGCCCCGTTCCCTGAATGCCGCTTTGCGTGGTAGTAACTTCCCGCTCAAAAGGTTCAAAGATATGTTCCACGAATTCCTGCGACATCCCCATACCGTTATCCTTAACGATAAAAATATAATCTCCATATCCGTGGCGGAACGTGGTCTTTTGCATAATGCGGAAGGTAATGGTGCCCCCCGCCGGCGTATACTTAACAGCATTACTCAAAAGATTTATGAAAACCTGATTCAGCTTCAAAGCATCTGCAATCACCTCTTCATTTGCCACCTCGAAGGTATCAATGAACAATTCCAGCTGTTTTGCCTTTACCTGAGGCTGAATGATGTTGACCAGATTGTGCATTACCTGGGAAATATTACACTCCTGCTCTTTAATCTGCACTTTTCCGCTTTCAATCCTGCTCATGTCTAAAATGTCATTGATCAGGCTAAGCAGATGATTGCTGGAAGAAAGTACCTTTTGCAGGCAGTCCCTGACCTGATCTTTATTGTCAATATGGCTGGCTGCAATAGTCGCAAACCCTATAATTGCGTTCATAGGCGTACGTATATCGTGGGACATATTGGATAGGAAAGTGGTCTTTGCCCTGTTGGCATGCTGTGCCTGCATCAGCGCATCCTGCAGCGCCTGTGTCTGCTCTCTCTGCCTTTTGACCCGGTCCGTGATATCCTTTGACACCACCAATACCATGATATCTCCTGTATCATAATCCTGAGTCATCACAAATGACTGCCGCACGCACATCTGCTCTTCCTCAGAAGCCATCCCCCAATATTCAGCAACTACTTCCGCTTCTCCCTGTTCAAAGCGTTCCTTCAAATATACCGTATTTACCTTACTGTTGTATTCTTCCTTAGATTCCTCTAATATGTATGCCTTCCATTTTTCAAAACATTCTGATGCCCTGCATGGCGCCTCTAATCCTGCCCTTTTAAGCAGGGAAACTTCCTCTCCATTTCTTATGCTTATAATATCCTGCTCAATCAAATCCTGTGTCAGGTTAAATTCAAAAGTATAAATAGCGCCGGAAGTGATTGCAATCCGATACTGCCTCTCCTTACGGTTTGCCAGTGCCATCTCTGCCTGAACGCGCAGTTCCTTCTCCTTAATTTCTGTAATATCCTGGCGCGTAAATAAAGCCTTAGTCGCCTTTCCATCTTTTCTTTCCAGACAGATGACATTCACATGTTCCCATTCCACATGCTGATTCCGCATCACGCGGCATTCAAACCGTAAATCCTTATGATCTGACAGCGCTGCGACAATCGCATTTTTATCAATCTGCTCTGCAAACTCCTTTCGCTCACTTTCCTCTATCAGGAGAGCGCTAAGATGCCTTGCCATCGCCTCATAACTTCCACTTTGCGCAAGAATTCCATCTTCTGGTTTCGTTCCTGCAAGATACTGGTAAGTATCCGCTTCAAAATCTACCATGGCAAAACGGGGAAACAGCGTTTCAACACCGCCGATGATATAACCCATCTCCCTGTTTTCCTGCTCTAACTGTTTCCTTTCACGCCCCGCGCGGATGATCAGCATCAGAATATAAATCACAAACAATCCTATCATCATAGTTTCCAGCCGGATTCCAATCATATTCTCATCTCTGATCATACGCTGGGTCACATTTTTGGGAAACGTCTGTACCAACACATAATCATTTTCAGGAAGGTACATGACGCAAATATTATCCGTTTTACTCTCAGAATCACAGACAAATGCACCGGCTCCGCCATTTTTAAAAATCGCCTGTGTATCCTTTGCCGTATCTGCATCGATTACACCAGCTTCCAACAGCATTTCAAGAAGATCTTCCGTATGAGACTTTCCGTCAGAACCGGCAACCACCGTTCCGTCCGGCATGCATAAATGAACATCTGCTGCCTCGCCAAAGTAGGTTGTGGTAAGCATATCCTTCATGTATTCCTCTGCAAGGTAGGTTCCTCTGAGCACCCCTATAATCTCCCCCTTGTAGCGGACAGGTGCATAAAAGCTGATCATAGTTTCATTAAAAAAGTCTGAGTCGAACACCACTGTGATACCGCTTTTCCCCTTCATGCCATTTAAGAAATAATCATGGGTGTCTGCATTGGAAATTCGTCCGTCAGAAGCATAGTTCGTACCGTTTCTATCTGTGAACAGGCAGGCATCAAACTGGGAATGCTCTTCAATTCCTTTAAGAATCTCAGGGGTGACAACAGGCTCGCTGAGCCCTTCCTCCAAAAAATAGGTATAAGTATTAATCAGATCCAGCGCATTGTTCAGCTCTTCGTCTATATGTACTGCCATAAGACGCGCTGAATCTGCTGCATAATTCTTATTCCGATTCTCAATACGCTCTTCATTTTGCGTTGTATACCACTGAAATAAAATAATAATCGCTATCAAAAGGAAAAAGACATACATAATTTCCTGCAATGATTTTTTCTTTGTCTTCAATAGCCCCAGCCTCCCGCTCTCTTATGCTTTGTCTTCCGCACAGGCACATTCCTGCAAATGCCGTCATCCGAAATACCGTATCTGTTTTATTTTAACATGGATGGTTATAGCAGTCAACGCGATGCCGTTGTGCCAAACCGCTTTTTAACGCAGAACTACATAAGAGGCGCAACCGCCTTCATCAGCCTTCCCGTCAATTTCACGAACCACTTTTCCCTGCGGACCATTTCCATGGAAACCTGCCTGCACTTGACCAGGGTTTCCTGAAAGTCCGCCTCGATTTCATGAATGCACTCCGTGCCATACAAGTAGGTAGCACATTCAAAATGATGATACAGGCTGCGGTAATCCAAATTAATCGTACCCACTACCGCCTCTTTTGCATCGCTGACGAAAACCTTGGCATGGACAAAGCCTGGCGTATATTCATAAATCTTCACCCCTGAATCCAGCAGGGATGCATAATGCGTCTTTGCCAGCGCATAAGGAATCTTCTTATCCGGAATACCCGGCAGGATCAGGATCACTTCCACCCCCCGCTCCGCAGCAAACTTTAATGCCGTTTCCATCTCGCCGTCTAAAATCAGATAGGGAGACATAATGTGCACATATTCTAAAGACCTGTTTAAAATATCCATATACACTCTTTCCCCAAGCTTATCATTGTCCAACGGACAATCCCCATAGGGAATGACGAACCCCTCCGCCTCTTTCTTTGGGGAAACCGGATAGGAAAGAAAATGAATTGATTCGTCTCTCCCCTCATCAATCTGCCACATCTGCAGGAACATCAGTGTAAAAGTCTTTGCTGCCTCCCCCTTGAGCATAACGGCCGTGTCTTTCCAATGCCCGAATCTCACCGTCTGATTGATATATTCATCCGCAAGATTCACCCCGCCATTAAAGGCTGTATGACCGTCAATTACGAGTATCTTTCTGTGATCCCGGTAATTATAGTGGGTCGATACAAAGGGGGATACCGGTGCAAACATTTTACACTTAATTCCCAATTTCTCTAATCTTTTGGGATAATCATGGGGCAGCAGCGCAAACTCACAGGCGCCATCATACATAAGGCGCACATCTACCCCTGCCGCCGCCTTTTGGGCAAGAATCTCCAATACGCTCCCCCACATAAGCCCTTCGTCTACAATAAAATATTCCATAAAAATGAAATGTTGCGCCGCTAAAAGCTGCCTGAGCATTTCTTCAAACTTATCCTCCCCCAAAGGGAAATAAGTGACCTCAGTCTTATCGAATACCGGATGCGCACCGCTTCGCTGCATATAATGCGCCAGTGATGCCACGCCCCTGTTTTCTTTGGTCAATCGCCCCATCACTTCCTCATCCTGCCAGAGATTTTCTTTCGTATCTGCAATAATCTCATTGATCCGCCTCTTCAATGCCCGATGACCGATATCGCTTTGCGTGTAGATATAGAGCAGCACCCCGAACACAGGCAGGAGCATGATTACAATCAGCCATGTGATTTTTGCCGTAGGATTCATTGTACTGTTCAAAAGATAGACTACCATGACAAAGGTAAGCGCCACCGCTCCTCCGAAAATGTGCGGCAGGAAACCTTCAAACCACCGGAAGATCAAAAACAATGCCAGTACCTGTACCATTAACAAAAGTAAAATCAGCCCGAATCGACTGAATATTGCATGAATAATCCCCTTTTGTCCCTTTTTAAGGAGACGCATCCCCTTATTTTTATAATCTGTCTGCATGATTCTTTCACCTCTGCTTTTGCCCTATCAAAAATAACGTTCCCTGTTTAAATTTCAACAGGGAACGCCATTTTTAGTAATGACATCCATGGCGCCTGCCGTACCCTCTACGGGAAACCGACGCACATGAACCGTCACAATAACCATTTTGATGGTCATAACCGCAATAATCATGTCCTTCATGTGTATGCCGCCCTTCTTCCGTACACCCTTCCACAGTGCAGACAGGACAGTCGGTGTTGACCGTTGCCCGGCTGTGATGTCCATGGGCAGAAACCGGCATTACAAAAAGAAGCGAGATCATTGCAACAGTTGCTGCCGCAGCAAGCATTTTCTTTACGTGCATGAGACTTCCTTCCTTTCCTTACACGAAGCAGAAGCTTTTTATTGCTACATCTGGCAGAGCAAAAACTTCTGCATAAATATTTATGATAATACCAGTATAACACAGGCACTTTCATCCTACAATGTGTATTAAAAAAAATGCAATTCTCTGCCGCCGCTTGTGTCGTTTATCGACAAAACCCAATTGAAATTTTTTCCTCAAAATGCTATGATGAATAATATAAAAAATTTTATTAATGGAGAACGTCATGAAACGAAAAAACAGCATATGGTTTCCGGTCCTTTTGTTGACCGTATTATTATCCGGATGTCAAAAACCAAGTTCAGATTCTTTCGAAAAAGAACAGACTCCTGATTCTGATACGGTCAATCTGACTGTCTGGGGCGCTGAAGAAGATGAAGAGCTCCTATGTCAAATCATTGAAGGATTCCAGACCAAATACCATGAACAGGCAAATTTTTCCATCACCTACCTGCCACAGAGTGAAAGCAGCTGCACCAATGCATTGATGGCAGACCTTGAAAACGGTGCCGATGTATTTACCTTTGCAGATGATCAATTAAACACCTTAGTAGCCGCCGGCGCACTAGAGCCGATCGAAAACGCAGAAGCAGTCAGAGAGGCAAATCTGCCTGAATCTGTCCTTGCCGCATCTGTGAACGACACACTGTATGCACTGCCGCTTACCGCAGACAATGGATATTTCTTATATTATAATAAGCAATATTTTACCGAAGAAGATATTGCCTCTCTGGACCGAATGTTGGAAATTGCTGCTGAACACGAAAAGAAGCTTTCCATGGAATGGTCTTCCGGGTGGTACGTATATTCCCTGTTCGGCAATACCGGACTTACAGTCGGGTTAAACGACGACGGAATTACAAATTACTGTACCTGGAACAGCACTGAAGGAAACATTAAGGGACGGGACGTAGCACAGGCTATGATGAATATCGGGGCACATCCCGGTTTTATCAGCACCGACGATGCAGGATTTCTCGCAGGTGTACAAAACGGCACAATTATTGCCGGCGTCAACGGCGTATGGAATGCAGTTGCCATAGAAGAAGTCTGGGGAAACAATTTCGGCGCCGCAAAGCTGCCCTGTTACACCTGTGCGGGTAAACAGGTTCAAATGGCTTCTTTTTCCGGCTATAAACTGATTGGGGTAAACGCTTACTCAAAGCATAGAGAATGGGCTGCAAAGCTTGCCGAGTGGATCACAAACGAAGAAAACCAGGAACTTCGTTTTCAGATGCGCGGTCAGGGACCATCCAACATCAATGCTGCCGCCTCAAAAGAAGTGCAGGATTCTCCTGCCATTTCCGCCCTGTTAGCGCAGTCAGAGTTTTCCTGCCTGCAGCGCATTGGGGGCAATTTCTGGGATCCAGTCACAACATTCACTGCTAATATTCTGGCTGGAAATCCCTCTGGTGAAAGCATCCAGCAGCAGCTGGACACCATGGTTGAAGATATTATTGCCCCATAACATTTAAACTTACTTATATTCAAAGGAGTATCAGTCACAATGAAAAGTATCAGCTTAAAGCATCGTTTAATCATACCGATTGCCCTTCTGGGCATTGTGGCGCTTTTATCAAATGTTCTTTCTATTGTCAATATTCAAAACGTAAATGCAAGCGCCGCTATGATTGCTGACAATTATATGGATGGCAACAGCCGGCTGGCTGAAATCTGCCAGTCCTCCATGAACATACATCAGATGGCCTTAAGCCATATCGTTGCCACCGATTACAACACCATGATTACCTTGGTTCAGCAAATCAAGGAAGAAGAAGCTGCTCTGGATGATATGCTTACAGAATATGCGCATTATATCATCCCCGCCGATCAGGCGCAATATGAAGCGCTTCTTTCAAATTATGCTTCTTTCAAACATGCACTTGTCCATCTTGTTTGTGCCAGCGCAAGCCACAAAACCCAGGATGCTTACCTGCTTGCAAACGGCGAGGTGGCTTCTTATGCCAGTGCCATAAAAGCAGATATCGATGCTTTGAATGCATCAATCAGCAAGCAGACTGCCAAAGCAAGAGAACACCTCTTTGCTGTATACTATATATCCCTGATTGTAGGCATCACTGCTGCTATTGCCTGCATCTTTCTCGTCTTTGCAGATTTGAAACTCATTACAAATTATGTAGTAACCCCTATCAAAAGCATCTTAAAAACAATCCAGGTAAGTTCAGGACGCATCAACAATATGACCGGCGAAGTTTTAGAAAAAACACAGACATCCAAAAAAAGTGCGGCAGGGTTATCCACACTTTCCGGACAACTATCATCAACCATTCAGCAGGTTGCCGGAAATATCGCCCTTATCAACGACAATGCAGAAAGCGTAAAGATGGATGTACATAATATAGCTGAAGAATGCACAGCCATCACTGCTTATACCGTTCAAATGAATGCCCGCGCAGCTGCCATGCAGCAATCCGCTCAAACCAGTGCAGAAACCGCAGAGACTAAGGCAGAAGAAATTCTCCACTCCTTAAATGATGCCATTGAAAAAAGCAAAAGTGTGGACCAGATCAAAACTCTGACCAGTGATATCCTCGCCATCTCCCAGCAGACCCGGCTGATTGCCCTGAACGCTTCTGTAGAAGCCGTAAATGCAGGATCTGCCGGCAAAGGCTTTTCCATGGTTGCCCGGGAAGTACGCGATCTTGCAAATTCAAGCCAGGAGACAGCAGGACGAATTCAGGAAATCAACGACGTAGTCACCACCGCCGTACATAATCTTTCCCAAAATGCACAGCACCTAATCGACTATATGAGTCAGTCCGTACTTAAAGAATTTCAATCTTTTGTAAAGTCTGGAAGCCAGTACAAGGAAGATGCCGCCTATATCCGCCGGACTATGGATGAATTTCACGAGCAGACAGAGCATCTAAAAAATTCCATGTCAGAAATTGCAGACTCGATCGGCACCATTACAAAAGCGATCGATGAAGGCGCCAGCGGAATCGCAGGTGTGGCAAACAATACCCAAAATCTTGCTCATGATATGGAAGATATCACCAAGCGCATGGGAACCAATTTAGAAGTTATCAAAGAGCTGGAAAAAGAAACAGTTGTTTTTGATAATTTATAAAAAAATAATCAAGGATGCTTATGAAATTTCTTGTAAGTCGAAAACTTGCTACACATATCAGTATTATTACAACCACAATTACTTTTGCAGGCATGCTGCTGCTTTGGCTCATCGTGTCCAACCGCGTTGCCTCTATGGGCAAGAATAACATTACCAGCCAAATGATCTCCTTGCGAATCCAGATGATTCCGCTCTTTTGCGGCAGGAGCAGCAATATACGGAAGATTTTGCCACAGTCAAGGGAATCTTTGAAGCTTGTACATAGCCACCCCATCCACTTATATTTTGCCACATACTTCTCAGGGTGCGATTGGAATGCAGTCTATCAAGGTTCAGATGGATGAAATCGCACTTGCCAGCAGCCAGCAGTCAGAAGCGCCTCCATTTCCACCGAATTGTCTAATCGGGCCAGAACTCCGAACCATCTGATCAGCCAGTTCCGAATAAATTAAGATAAAATTTTAAGGTGCAGCCTCATCTCGGGACTGCACCTTTATAAATTAGAAATCCAATATCATATATTATTCTGCCGTGTTCACAAATATCACACTGGAATCCCCATTTTTAGCTTGTTCCATCACAGCTGCGGCAAGTTTCTGGAAAGAGCCATAGGATGAGGTGGCACCGCTCAAAGCATCGATACCGCCCTCTCCTTGTCCTTCCAAAAGCTGTCCAGCATAATAACGGGTATACTGGTTAGGATAAGCGCCTGATGAATTAAGCATCGTCTGCATATAGGCATTATCCCAACTCTTTATGAACCCACTGGCATTCTCCGCATTATACTCCACAGAAACGATGTTCCCTCCTTTGACCATAATCGTAATATATTCCTTCCAGCCGTGGCTAAACTCTTCTGCCTGGGCTGTATAATACCCATCTTGAAGCCCTGTCTTTTCACCACAGGCCATTAAGCTTCCCGCCAGCCATAGGACCAGAACAATGCTCATTATCCGTTTCATCTGTTCCTCTCCTCCTTTACAACAAATCTCTTCACCTGGGCACGAAGAACCTCCGCCTCCCTTGCCAACAGTCCGCTGGACTGCTCTGTACCGCTAGCGCTTTGTAAATTTTTCTCCGCAATAGCAGAAATCGTCTCAATCCTCTCCTCCATGACAGCCAGCGCAGTCTCCTGCCCTTGAACAGCCTCCACCAGCTGGTCGGTAATTCCGCTGATCTGGCTGGATACAGTAGAAATATCCTGAAGAGAACCTACCGCGGCGGCGGTCATTTCTACACCGTTCTGAATAATATCCTTGGTGTCATTGACCATCTTTGCAGCGCTCTGTGCCGCCTCGCTGCTCTTGGATGCCAACTGCCGAACCTCCTCAGCCACCACTGCAAACCCTTTCCCTGCGCTTCCTGCCCGCGCCGCCTCAATAGAGGCATTTATAGCCAGAATATCCGTCTGGAAGGCAATATCTTCAATTGCCTTGGCAATCTGTGTAATCTTCTGGGTATTGGCATTAATTCCATCCATGGCGCCTGAAAGCGCATCCATGCGGGTATTCGCCTCCTGAATGCACTGGGCAATTTCCTCTGTCTTTACTCTGGTCTGGCTGCTGTTCTCCGTAACACTTGCCAGCTGCTCTTTGACATGAAGCACCTCCTCCACCAGCTCTTCTGTAGACTTCGTCTGTTCCATTGATGCCTGATGAAGTTGACCAGACTGACCATTAAGCTCCTCCGACATCTCGGCAAGCCTGCTGGCAGCGGTTCTAAATCCTAAAATGGTCTCGTTCATGGATTGGAGGATAGTTCCAAGACTCGCCCGAATCAGCGCAAAATCTCCCTTGTAATCCATCTTAGGCGTTGCCCGCAGATTTCCCTCTGCCACATGGGTCAGTACCTGCTGGATATCTGATATGTACTGGTTGACGCTTTCCACCGTGATCCCCAGGGTCCTGGTAAGTACCTGCAGCTCATCCCCGGAACGAATCTGGACCACTTCAGTGTGAAGATCGCCGTCTGCCAGAGCAACCATACGTTCTGTAACGTTCTTCACCGGACGGGAAATAGAGCGGGCAAGGCGCAGAACAAGTAAAATGGAAACCAATAAGACCGCAAGCGTTGCCAATACTGCTACTCCCATAGCGCCATTGATATAAGAACCGTAGTCTTCCTTAGGCACCTGAATAATCAAAGACCACTGGGTTCCACGAATAGGGGAAAAAGCCGCCAGCATAGTCTTGCCATCCACAAAAAACTCTGCAGCCCCGGTCTCATCACTGATTACCCGGTTGACAGTCTCCTGATCTCCTCCATTTAGCTCAACCATAGTGCTCTCTGACAGGATCAAGGACTGATCCGGATGTCCTGCAACAGTGCCAGTATGACTCACCATATAAGCCATACCGTGTCTGCCTAAATTAATGTTGCTGATGACATCGTTTAAGGTATCGTACTTATAGACCCCCATTACATACAGAGTGGTCTCCCCGTTCTCCTTCACCGGCATCCCCATGGTGATACCTAAATGATCTTCAAACATGGTGGACGCATCGGTAGTCAGATTATCGGTTTCCTTAAGAAGTTCAAAAAAACCATTCTCTAGGCGCTCTGGTGCGCCGCTGATTCCCTGAATCAATCCTCCTTCCAGATCATACAGCCCAATAGTGTACAACTCATAAATCTCTGCCGCCTCAGTCAATACCGCATCTCGATTTGCCTTGAGCGTCCCTGCGTCCAACGCCCCAGTCTCGCGGTCAGCTGCTGCTTCCGTACCCAGACGGGAATCTCCTGCAATCGTCATCATTCGATCTGCCAGCATATGAATATTGCTCTCCACCGTCTTAGCAGATTGCCATGCCATAGGCTGTAAACTATCCAATAGAATATTATTGGCAAGCGACTGCATGGCGGCTGCCATGACTGCACAACACACGATCACCAATACCAAAATGTTCAGAATCGTGTTTCTCAATATTCTTCCATTGAGGCTCCTTTTCATCCCCCGACCACGAGAATCCCTTTTTTTCTCCATCATCTTCTACACTCTCCTTTTCACATTTCTTACGCAAGGGCATAGCAAAAGCCCTCCAGATATACCGAAAAGATGCTTAAATCATCCTTCCAGCAGAAGGTGGGCAATTTTCTATAGTATAGCACAGCTCAATAAGAAAAGAAAGATTTCCAATTATAATTTTTTATATTAACTCGCTTTATCTGTTTTTCTCATCATCCGTACTTTTTGCCACTCGAATAATCCAGTCCACTGCCGCCTCGGCACGTATGGGAATTTCGACCGGAACCTGACCCAAACGCCCGTCTTTCGTTTTTTCTATACCCGAATGAAACGCTTGCTGCGCATACTTCGCCAGTAACCCTGAGACGCGTCCCCTTTCTATGGCGCTCTCAGCGCCCAGCACAATGACTACCAGGTCATGCTCCATAGTTCCATCGTCCACCACCATGGATGTGACCAAGCAGGCACCGGCTTTATTGGTGGTTCCGGTTTTTAAGCCGGTGACTTCAGGCAGATTGTATAGAAGTGGATTGGTATTACGGACCTCCAAGTCTATGGATTCCAATGTGGCATCTTTCATGGAAGTGATGTCCGTAATTTGAGGATATACTTTCAAAAGGTAACTTACCAGCCGGAACAAATCCTCCGCACTCATGCGATTCTGACGCTTGGCAGGGATGGGATCTTCTGAAAAGGAAGGCAGACCGTGACAATTATAAAAGACTGCCTGGGAAAGTCCCAGCTCCAGCGCTTTTTGATTCATCCTTTCCACAAAAGCTTCCTCTGAACCGGCAATTGTCTCCGCCAGGCACAGCGCGCATTCATTGCTGGAAGGAAGAAGGGCGCCTATGATAAGCTCTTCCACTGTAATCTCATCTCCTGCCTTTAGCGGAATCACACCGTCAGATGAGTCAGCCAGTGCCTCAACTGCCTCAGAAATGGTGACCGACTCTTCAAGGGAAATCTGTCCCGCCGAAATGGCATCCATGGTTAAAAGACAGGTCATAAGCTTCGTGATACTTGCTATGGGATAAGGCACATCGGACTGATATTGATAGTAAATCTCCCCTGTAGCGGCATCTCCTGCCAGCACACTGTTAACTTCACGAAAATAGCCTGCCTGCTCCAAAGCAGCAGGTGAAATAGCGAAAGGTTCCTGTGTGCAGACCCGCAAGGTTCCTTTAGCCGGAACGGTGATATTCACATCCAGAATCATAGCAAGGTCCGCCGCCATCATAAAGCAGTCATAATCACCGGAAGGAAGGCTCATAATCAGGGTATAATAAGACACCTCTTCCCCGTTTATCTTAATTTCATTTCTCCGCAAGGAAACGTCCGGGTTTTCGCTGGCTTCCCACGGATCATTCTCTCCTCCCAAAGGAGTATATGAATTGCCCGGATTTAGGGAAACGGAATTTTTCGTAATTTCCAAAGAAAAACACTTGTCCGTATCTTTAAGCACCATAGCCACATCCCTCAGGGAAAGATAGGTGTTGTGATCGTAATCGTAATCCAAAGTTTTTACTGTGTGTGCCGCTCCGTCATCCGCCTGTACCCGGCAGGTTCCTGGAATCTCAAAGCTTGCGGATACCCTGATGGGCAAAGCGGAACATGCCAGAATGACGAATAGCATCAGAACGCTTGTTTTTTTCAGAATTGTTTTCATTGCGTCTCCTTTTCCGGCAGCCGCCGAAAGAAAAAATGTGCGCCAGATTCCTCCAGCAGCACCAGATCGGCATCCTTCCAGATATACCGCTCCGCTTTCATGCCGCCCGGCAAGCCCGTGTCATATTGCCTGGTCAGGATGTCTTCCGCCACTTCGTAAGTACCGCTGCCGTCATACCAGGTCTGCAGCTCCTCCAGGGAGGGCAGCAGGGCGGGACCGCAGGTCATCAGATAATCGGCAGCAGGCATCCCAAATGTCTCCATCACAAGAGCCTCCAAAGCTTCTCTGTCGGTGCTGCCCGTATAGCCTGCCATATGGAGCCTTTCCGCCAAAAGCACCTGAAAAGCCGCGACAAACGCCTCATATGCAGCCTGGCTGCAGGCATCGTAGCTCTCCGGCAGGACCTTGCAGTAAAAAGTCCCCGCAAAATGGTCCGTCTGCTCCATATTCAACGTAACCTGTATAGTCAAGTCCTGCATATAGGAATCCATATCCTCCAAGGAAATCGATACGCCCTCGACATCCTGCAGCCAGCTAAGTGCTATGACTTTCGCCTGCTGCGTCATATCCAGTTCCGCCACCCACTCCCCGGAAAGATCCCTGTTATCTGATGCAAAAAAGTGCAGATATACCAAAAGCGCCGTGAAAGCGCTCAAGGTGAACAGTAATAAGGTGAATACCGTATTTTTTACAATTTTCCTCATAAATCCCCCTTTTGTCTATAGCGGCGGATGCTCCCTTTTTATAAAGCATTCGCCATGGCAGGTTTTTTATGTATTTAAGGTAGCGTATTGGGGATAAATTGTCAACAGAGAATACAATTATGCCAGCAATTCTTTCTATAATATTCCATTCTTATCTATTGCTTAAAAATATCTTCAAACCATTCGTAAGGAATCTCAAATGCAGGACTGCCGCTTGCGCCCGGCTGAATCTTATACCTTTCATAACATAATACGATTCCGTCCGGCGTAAGATAACATCTCAGTTCTCCGAAATTTTTCACCAACACATTATTGTCAAACGCTTCATATAAACGCTCTTTTCCACTGTAAAAAGATCATCCATATGCAGCATAAGTCCCGTTTCGCGGTCAAATATCAATGGCATTGAATTTCTCCAGTCTCTCATTCCGCCTTCATAGCCCTTTCTGGCATAATACATGGAAATGTAGCTTTCCCCTATATATAAGTGACTGTATTCATGTTTCCTCCACCATGAAATCCATTCGTCCTGTTCCAGCTCGCCGATCTCCTGAAAAAAAGAATCTTTATCCTCATGAGCAAGTTCCATCAACTTTTCCATCTGTTGATTCAACTGCTCATAAGAGCCAATCTTGGTATTAAATTTAGGAAGTGTAACGCTGAAATTCCCATAAACAGACCCATCATCCCTTATCCCATAAGCTTCCTCATAATGCAGTCCTCCATCTGCGTCCAGATATTGTTCCGCATTTTTATCCTTTCTTTCCGGATAACAGAAATTTGTTTCATATAAAAGAGAAGTATCCAAAACCAGCACCTCTGCTTTTAAAGGCTCCATATCCTCAAATACCGTAAAGGTTTCCCCTTCCAAAGTATGCCAAAGAACACCCTTTTCTTTGGATTCATAATATTTTGCGAAGACCTGTCCGTTTACCAGAAAAATGCCTCGATTGTAACTTGACGCCCCCTAGGAATAAGTATCCTCTCTATCCCGGCTGCCGTTTTCTGAAACTTTTTCCCTTTCTATCAAAAGCGTCTCTCTTCCTGTAGTTAACGCTATTCTGCGTATTTTATCATCGTTTATTACATATATCTGTCCTTGCGTGACGATAAAGCTCCACACATCGGACGCCAAGATTTCTTCCCCTCCCCATACATTCAAATGCACCAAACAATCCATCTCTCCATCCAGGCTGCTTTTATAAAGCACAAAATTTTCTCCGTCTTCATAGACCAGATAATAAAGCCATTTTCCATCTGTCATAAATTCCATGCATAATCTGGAAACCAGCAGTTCACAACCGCTGCCGTCCAAATTCATGGAATAGAGATACTTGTCATCTTCCGCCGCTTCTTCCGTGAGTTGATAAAAAGGATCATATTCCCTGTCGTAAACAGACCGAAAATAGACCTTGTCCTCCAACACAATCAGTTCCTGCATGGGAAAATCAGAAAGTTTCTGGAGTCTGCTGCCATCCGTCCCTACGCGGTATATTGAATACATTCGCAACCTCAATCAGTGAAATCGTCATAACAAATGCATACGTAAACACATCCACAACATACTCCCTTTTGAAAATTGTGCACCCATGTAAAACTAACTATAAATATGCTTTGTAAGCAGCAGGCAAAAGTTTTATAATTTAGTATATAAATCAGAAGTTGTATGGAGGAATATAGATGTCTGAATTAAAAGAATTATTAGATGATTTCATATTGAACAGTAAAAATATTTTATATGATAACCTTATTGGAATCTATCTTCATGGCTCTTTGGCAATGGGATGTTATAATGAAAAGAAAAGTGATATTGATTTACTGGTTGTTGTAAAAAATAATGTATCAAGAGAAATTAAGCAACAATACATGGACATGGTTGTTGCATTAAATAACAAGGCACCTTCAAAGGGGATTGAACTTAGCATTGTCAAAGAAGTTGTGTGCAAACCATTTGTATATCCAACACCCTTTGAATTACATTTTTCTGTAGCACATTTGAATTGGTATTTATCAA
>ERZ808054.241-NODE-241-length-67269-cov-5.994568_pt1 | contig 67269 bp, 62 predicted proteins | sample MGYA00380201_ERZ808054 | MGnify/ENA primary metagenome ERZ808054 (study PRJEB31490, sample SAMN06133419) | mouse gut metagenome | isolation source: Z5_2 | host: mice | place: China: Chengdu | collected 2015-05 ... | reverse complement strand
TCCGCCAGTTCCTCCGGATAGTCCGTTTGGATAGAGCCATCCGAAATGCCCTGCCGTACAATTGGCAGAATATAATTCGGGGCCAATTCATTTACCGTATCTTGCAAAATGCTGACAAGAAGCTTTGGATTTTTGTTTAAATCAGGAGCCGCCGCAAATAAATCATCCTGTTCCGGCTGAAAAACGGACTCTTTTAAAATAGCTTTTAACTTTTCTTTCCCATTTAAATCGGAGCGGTTGCAGATAGCGGCTAAAATCCGGTTTGATTCCTCCGTCATTCTATTTGTGACCGCAAGCAGGATATCCTCTTTTGACTTAAAATGATGATAAATGGCACCCTTACTAAGCCCGCCTAAACGATTAATAATGTCCTGAATGGATGTATGTTCATACCCCTTATTCATAAATAACCGGAAAGAAGCATCCAAGATCAAATCCACGGTTTCTTCCGGGTGCTTGTTTCTTGCCATTTCTTCACCTCCCTACATACCGATGGTATGTTTATATTATCATACTATTGGTATGTAAGTCAATTATAAAAATCCACAAAGAAGACATTTTCCTTTTACACGCAGTATGCATCCCCATTTTCATAGCATCCTCATTTTCATAAGTGCCCCCCTTATGAAATCGTCAAATATTTGTGCCGGAATATGGAAAATGCAATTCCCCAAATTCATGCAGGGAATTGCATTCTTTCCCTATCAGTTCCCGAAAACAGGAATCAGCTTTCAACAGATGTCATTCCGGAGCATTCATAAGTGCATGTCAGTTTGCATGAAGCATTACTATTTGTCTTATAAACGGTATATGGTCAGCCACAAACGCCCCAAGCAGGCTGACTATGATAATAAATATTGTTATGGCAGGTATGGAAATAACCGCCGGATATGAAACCGTTGTGATCCCCACCAGATTCAGCTTTTCCAGCACGAACATGTGGAACATGTATACAAAAAATGTATAGCGGGACAGCTTTCCCCATATATCCGCCCTTTTTACCTGCTCAAATGCCTTACCGTACTGAAAGAAGACAAAGACGACAATGGTCATGACCAGAATATTCAACGATCCCGGACTGAACCATTTTTCCACATAGGTGCCGGACTTTATGCAGCTCCCGACTGTAAGAAATGGGGTAAGAATCCATGCGCCAATCCCCATTGCATAAATACACCACCTGACTTTTTTCCTGATATTTGTTTTGTTCAGATAATATCCTAATAAAAAGTAACCAAAATTTCCAACCAGCATATCAAGCCCCAGGCTGTCAATCCGTGCCTGGAGTGTGGCCAGGCCAAAAGCTTCCGTCAAAGTCGGTACCAGGAACCGGAAGACGATCCACAGAAGCAGGTAATACCGCAATGTTTCCCTTTTTGCGCTTATCTGCCTTGCGATCGGAATCAACAGATAAAATCCGCACAAAATCTGAAGAAACCACATATGGATATGGCCGAAAATAAAACGCTCTACCGCCGCCCTGAATACTTCCATTGAAAATGCGCCTTTCAGCGTATCCACCGCGATTCCCTGAAAGGCATAAAATGCTGACCAGACATAAAATAACATCACAAGCCTTAAAACCCGCTTTCCTACTGCCACATTTTCCCGTTCAGGCGCAACCAGAAAAAGTCCGCTCAACATGAAGAAAACAGGCACCGCAAAACGGGTTAAGCTATTATAAACCGTCATAACCAAAAATTCCCCGCCCCGGACATCCACTACGCTCCAATAACTGGCCGATACATGCAGCAGGACGATGGAAAAACAGGCGACAACTCTCAAAATATCATATTTTACAATCCTGGACATACACTTCATCCTTTCTCTGAACTACGTTCTTTTTGTAATTTCTTTTCTTAATATTATTACATATACCCCATTCTGTCAATACTAATACCCCTTATAGATGTTTCAATCTATCATGATGCCATTCTAAAATAAACAGTGAGGTGATCATATGGACTATAAGAGATTGGGAAAAAGAATCCGTGAAGAGCGTCAGAGGTTAAATCTCACACAGGCGCAGCTGGCAGAAGATATTGATATATCGGATACTTATATGGGAGCTATCGAACGGGGCGAACGGAGCCTCACATTGGATACGCTTGTGAAGCTTGTCAACAGGCTTGGCGTGTCCGTCGATTACATGCTGTCCGATTCCGTAAGAGACAGTAACGCCAATATCATAAATCAGTTCCTTCAGATTACCGACTGCCAGCCATTGGAACGTAAACAGATGGCGATCAATGTTTTGCGCACTATCTTTTCTCATTTCGACAAAGATAAAACATAGCGAACTATCTTCCTCCTGTTTTTTGTTCCGAAGACTTCTTATAAAATCAACGCTGTTGCGCCCAATCAGTCATTTCACTTATGAATAGAAACCATAAAATAAAGGAGACCGCTATGTTTTACCATGCCCATAATGGAAGTGTCCGTGTCGGAAATTCTGAAATGGATTATATATCTTTTGGAAATGGAGATAAAAATCTTATTATGCTGCCCGGATTGGGAGATGGACTGTCTACGGTAAAGGGAATGGCTCTTGTTTTTTCCATCATGTATAGGATATATGCCAAAAAATTCACCGTGTACGTTTTCAGCCGGAAAAATCATTTGCAGGAGGGATATTCTACAAGGGAAATGGCCAAAGACCATGCAGAAGCTATGACCGTTCTTGGTATTTCAAAAGCAGATATTTTAGGCATATCCCAGGGCGGTATGATAGCGCAATATCTTGCGATTGATTATCCCGATTTGGTCAACAAACTCATCCTGGCGGTAACAAGTGCAAAACCCAATGAACTCATTAAAAAAGTAGTTGGCGTTTGGATTGAAATGGCAATGCAGGGAAATTATAAGGATTTAATAATAGATACAGCAGAAAAATCATATTCAGAAAAATATTTGAAAAAGTATCGGAGAATTTATCCGTTCATTGGAAGAATTGGAAAACCAAAAAGCTTTCAGCGCTTTCTCATCCAGGCAGCTTCTTGCATCAGCCACAACTCTTATGCGGAATTAAACAAAATAGTATGCCCTGCATTAGTGATTGGCGGGGATTGCGATAAAATCGTTGGAACAACTGCGGCTTCTGCAATCGCTGAAAACATTAATCAGAGTGAGTTGTTTATTTATCATGGTCTTGGTCATGGATTATATGAAGAAGCAAAAGATTTTAATGAACGGGTTTTGAATTTTCTAATAAGATAAGCAAATCGACACTATGGCAAATCGGTGTTTGGAGGGAGAAAATGGAATTTAAACTAATTTCCATAGCGAGCCTTATAGCTTTCTATGGTTGCTATTATGTGAAAATGTTTCATCAGAAACGAAAAGGAATACAGACAGACCAAATTGGAAAGGACAAAGCCGGTTTTGCAAAATTCGTGGAAGTCACAATGAAGATTGCGGCTGTTCTTGTTTTTACAGCAGAACTTATCAGCATCTTCACTGGGACAAGCCAAGGACTTACTGTTGTCCGAGTTATAGGCGCCGCGGTGGCCATTGCGGGAACGATTGTATTTATTATTGCAGTATGGACTATGCGTGACAGTTGGCGGGCCGGAGTTTCCAAAACCGATCAAACTGAACTTGTAACAAACGGCATTTATCAAATGAGCCGCAACCCCGCTTTTTTGGGTTTTGACCTTTTGCATATTGGAACATTATTAATGTTTTTCAACTGGATTTTGTGCGGCCTTACTGTCTTTGCGATCATCATGTACCATTTGCAGATTGTCAATGTTGAGGAAGATTTTTTGCTTGCCACATTTGGGAATGAGTATCTGCAATATAAGAAAAAAGTTTGCCGTTATATTGGCAGAAAACGATAAGGGGTTCCTTTTCGTTTTCCGCCGGTTCCTTGTGCCGGCGCTTCCTTGTTTCACACATTCTCGCGTCTCTTTCTTTCATATTTCCTGCGTTCCTTTAATTCCTCATACAGCTCTTTGTAATTTCCATACCTGACGCCGCTGATCTTCCCTTCCGCCAAAGCTTCTTTGACCCTGCAGTCCGGTTCGTTCAGGTGGGAACAGCCTGAAAAGCGGCAATACTCCGAATAGCGGACGAATTCAGGATAATATCCTTGCAAGTCCTCCTTATCCAAACCGAACAGGCCGAGAGAAGTAAATCCTGGCGTGTCCATAATAAAAGTATTTTTCTGTAAAGCAATGATTTCCGAATGTCTCGTCGTATGCTTCCCCCGCCCGATTTTCTTGCTGATCTCTCCGGTCTCCATCCCTGCGTCGGGATTCAGGCGGTTAATGATGGAAGATTTTCCTGCCCCGCTGGGGCCCGCGACCGCCGTCGTCTTCCCTTTCAACACTTCTTCCAGCTCTTCCATGCCATCCCCTCTGGAAGCGCTGGAAAACAAAATCCTGCTGCCACAGAAACCATAAGCTTCCCGCAGCGCTTTCTGTTCTTCCTCCGAAGCAATATCCTTTTTATTAAAGCAAAGAATACTGGAAAGCCCCTGCTGTTCCATCATAATAAGAAACCGGTCCAACAGGTTATAATTTGGTTCCGGTTTCACTATCGCAAATATAACAAGCGCCTGGTCAATGTTCGCCACCGCCGGACGTACCAGTTCATTCTTTCTCGGAAGAATGCGGACAATATTTCCGGTTCTCCCCTCCTGATCCAGCACTTCCATGCATACATTATCACCGACCAGCGGTTTTTTATTTTCTTTGCGGAAAATCCCCTTTGCCTTGCATTCGTATACCCTTCCGTCGTCTTCCGCATACACATAATAAAATCCTGCGATCCCTTTAATGATCTTTCCCTGCATATTCTCCGCCCTTTATGTCTCAGGGGTAAACTGCAGTTCCCTGGCTATCGTCTTTTGCACGGATGTTCCTTCCGTCGTCGTCACTTCTCCTGTTTCCGGATTCGTATCCGTCACGGCATCCGTCGTTACCGTGTAGGTAAATGTCACTGTCCCTGTCGCGGAACGGATTCCCGTATAATTCACCGAGATCGGAAAAGAAGCCGTATTCGTATTCAAAAGCTGCACTCCGTCTTCCGTATCGATCGTCACCGTAACATCCAATCCATCCCTGTATTCCGGGTCTTCCGCCGCAGAAGGAGCTTCGATGCTTCCGGTAAAACTGTAAGTCGCCTGTTTCGGCCCTATGCTCACTTGCAGGTCAATAGCCGTTCCCGGTTCCACATAAGAACCTACCGAATAACTTTGATAGCAGACAAGCCCGTTCAAAGCGGGATCTTCGTTATTTACTTCCGTAACGCTGCCTACTACCAGCCCGCTTTCCGTTATGGAAGCCATCGCGTCCATCTCGGATATGGCGATCAGGTTGGGAACCCTCACTTTCGTATCTTCCGCTCCCAGACTGATTTTAATTGTTACCGCCGATCCGCTGGGAGCCTTGGTTCCCCCTTCCGGAGTCTGTGAAATGATATTTCCTTTTGGCACCTCCGCATCATAGCTCTCCGTGCGATTTACAACGAACCCTTTCTGTTCCAGCTCGGACACCCCCTGCGCCGTAGACACTCCCGTTACCTTTGGCACTTCTACTCCGCTGGCCCCCGCACTGACCGTCAATACGATATCCGTTTTGGAATCCACCATCTGGCCGATTCCTATATTGCATTCCAGAATCAGACCGGCTTCATATTCGTCCGTTTCCTTATAGGTAATCTCCGGCATCAGCCCAAGGCCCATCAATTCCGTCTTTACCTCTTCCAGCTGCCTTCCTACTACTTTTGGCATCTCTACCTGCCCTGAATCCTCTTCCGTAGTCTCCTCTTCTCCTGTTTCTCCCCCAAAAGGCAGTATGCCCAATGTTTTTCCTACGAGGAAAAGCACGATACACCCAATCAGCAAAGCCGCTATCACAGCTAAAATGGTGGTAATACGTTCCATTTTGGAATCGTACTCTTCTTCTTCCTCGTCGATATCTTCCTCGATGTCCTCTTCTTCCACTTCTTCTATGATATCCTCTTCGTCGTCCTCTTCCTCTTCCTGATATTTCCGGCGGACATCCTTTTTCAGACGAAGGGCCTCATCCATGGAATCCCTTCTGTCGGACTGCCTTTTAATCTGAACCATGTCTTTATCGGTAATCATCCGGGTAGAAGCCTCTTCGTCCGGATTAACCAGCTTTACAAAGTCCTCATCGGGATTGATCAACGACTGTTTCAGATCCGCTACCAGATCCGCCATCGTCTGGTACCGCCTGTCAGGACTTTTCTGGCAGCACTTAACCACGATCCGCTCCACGCTGACAGGAATCTCCGGGATGTATTCCCTCGGAGACGGGAGCTGCTCCTGAATATGTTTAATGGCGATCGCCACCGTCGTTTCCCCGTTAAACGGCACTCTTCCCGTAAGCATTTCGAACATGGTAATACCAAGGGAATAAATGTCGCTTTTTTCGTCGCTATAGCCTCCCCTCGCCTGTTCGGGAGATGTATAATGCACGGATCCCATGACATTTGAAGTGATCGTATTGCTGGTCGCCGCCTTCGCAATGCCGAAATCCGTTACCTTGACCTTGCCCTCCTTGGAAATAATTATGTTCTGCGGTTTGATATCCCTGTGTATAATATGGTTGTTGTGGGCAGCCTCAATGCCCATGGAAACCTGGATCGCGATACTGATCGCCTCTTTAACGGAAAGCCTGGCCTTTTTTTCAATATACTTCTTCAAAGTAATGCCTTCCACCAATTCCATGACAATATAATAAACATCGTTCTCTTCGCCTACATCATAGACATTTACCACATTAGGATGTGCCAATCCTGCCGCCGCCTGTGCCTCCACCTGGAATTTGGAAACGAAATTCGCATTTTCCGAAAATTCCTGTTTCAACACTTTGACCGCCACGTATCGGTTCAACTTGTGATCCTTCGATTTATATACGTCCGACATTCCACCGGTTCCAATTTTTTCCAGTATTTCATACCGGTTTCCAATCATCATTCCAATTTTAATCATTTTCCACCTCGTTTACAAACGGCTCAATAAGAATCACTGCGATATTATCTCTGCCGCCGTTATGATTGGCTGCCTTCACCAATTCCTCCGCTTTTTCCTCCACGCTTTCCTGACTGCTCACTATCATATGGATTTCTCCGTCCTCAAGCATATTCGTCAGGCCGTCGGAACACATAAGTACGGTATCGCCCGGCTTTAGTTCCACATCAAAAAAATCAGCCACCACAACGTCTTCCGCGCCGATCGCCCTGGTGATGATGTTTTTATCCGGGTGAACTCTTGCCGCCTCCCTGTCAATGCCGCCTCTGCGCACCATTTCTTCTACAAGGGAATGATCCCTTGTGATCTGCTCTATCTTCTCGTCATTAATCACATACAGTCTGCTGTCACCTACATTAGCAACCTGTAAGTATCTGCCTTGTAAACAGGTGGCCGCCACCAATGTAGTACCCATGCCCCTTAAGTCCGCCTCTTCCATTGCCTTTTGCCGGACATAACTGTTAGCGGCTTCGATCGCCTTTCCCAATATTTTCACCGGATTCTTTTCCAGGGATCGGCCGATCTCTTCCTTTATCGTCTCCACCGCGCATTTGGACGCATAATCCCCCGCATTATGCCCGCCCATCCCGTCAGCCACAATAAATAAATTCGGAAGGTTGCCCAAAGGCTTATCCGATACGAACACATAATCCTGATTCAGTTTTCTCCTTTTTCCGATATCCGTAATGGAAAATGTCTTTAACACAACGAAACCTCCTGCATTACCGATGAAGCTCCCGGCGTCTAAGCTGGCCGCATGCTCCGTCGATATCTCTCCCCATTTCCCTTCTTATAGTAACATTTATTCCATTTTTTTCAAGCTTATTTTTAAATGCAATCGCTTTTTGTGGGGAACCCGGCGCAAAATCCCTCTCTTTTACAGGATTTACCGGAATCAAATTCACATGGCAGTTCATTCCCCTCACCAGTTCCGCCAACTCCTGCGCATCCATTTGCGAGTCATTGACGCCGTCGATCAGACTATATTCAAAACTAATACGTCTGCCCGTTCTTTCAAAATAGTATGCACTGGCATCCAGCAATTCATCCAGCCTGTATTTTTTCGCTATGGGCATCAATTCGCGCCTTTTTTTATCGTTTGCCCCATGTAAAGAAAGGGCCAGTGTAATCTGAAGCTCCTCTTCCGCCAGCCGCCTCATCTGTGGAACTAAACCGCAGGTAGATACCGTCACATTCCGCTGGCTGATATGCAGCCCGTTTTCATCCGTTAAAAGCAGGATAAATTTTAGCAAATGGTCATAATTGTCCAAAGGTTCCCCCATTCCCATTACAACCACATTGGAAACTCTCTCTTTTGTCAAAAGCGTAACCGCATAGACCTGGTCGAGCATTTCCGAAGGCAGCAGCGGCCGGATCAGTCCATCCAGCGTGGAGGCGCAGAAACGGCAGCCCATCCGGCAGCCCACCTGGGAAGAAATACAGACCGAATTTCCATGCTTATATTTCATCCATACGCTTTCCACCGTATTCCCATCCGACAGCCGAAACAAAAATTTCTTTGTTCCGTCCACCGCTGATTCCTGTATCCGTACCGGCTCCAGGGCGGTAAAAGAATAGTCCTTCCGGCATCTTTCCCGCAGCGCCTTTGGAATGTTGCTCATCTCATCAAAATCCCTCGCCAGTTTTTGGTGCATCCATTCATAGAGCTGCTTTGCCCGGAAAGCTTTTTCTCCCGCCGCCCCCATTTCTCTTTTCAACTCTTCCAAATCCATAGACTTGATATCTGCTTTTGTATCTTTCATCTTAACACATATTTCCTTTCCTGCGGAACACCGCGATGAAAAAACCGTCCGTACTATGTATCCCGGGAAGCAGCTGCAAAGATCCGTCCGCCGCCGTACCGGCCTGCGGGATATGGGCAACGTTTCTGCTTATATCCTCTCCCTGAAACGGAAATTTCTCCAAAAACCACCTGACATTTTCTTCGTTCTCTTCCCTTCGTATGGTGCATGTGCTGTAAACCAGTATTCCTCCCGGTTTTACATACCGCTGCGCCTTCTCCAGTATTTTTCTTTGTATTCCGGGCAGTTCCGCCAGCGTTTCCCGGGTCATATGGTATTTAATATCACGTTTCCTTCCAAGTATCCCCAAACCGGAACAGGGAACATCCGCCAGGACAACATCCGCTTTCCCGTCCAGTTCCGCATCGTATTCCGTAGCATCGAAAACCTCCGCCTCTATATTCTCCAAACGCAACCTTTCGGCATTCTCCCGGATCATGTCCACTTTCTCCTCCGAAATATCCCTGGCCAGCACTCTTCCTTTTTCCCCCGTTTTTTCCGCCCCGTGGGCGCTCTTTCCTCCCGGCGCGGCACAGACATCCACAACAAAACTTCCTTTTTCTATTCCCGCACACTCGACACTTATCATGGAACTGACATCTTGTACCGCAAATAACCCTTCGTCAAATCCGGGAATATTCCTGACACCCTCCGCGTGTTCCAGCATATAGGCATAAGGCAGATATGGATGCTGCTCCGCCCCGATCCCGGCCTTCTCCATATCCAGCAGAAGGGCTTCCTTTTCTTTTTCCGTCAGCGATTCCCTGATTCGGATCGTAACGGGCCGAACTTCCAACATGGCCTGAAGCATCTTCTCCGTCCGCTCCATTCCATATTCCTCCAGCCACATCACAATAAAATATTCCGGCATGGAATAAAAAACCGACAAATAGGCGAGAGGTTCTTTTTCCTTGTCCGGATAAAATCCTTCTTTCCCTCCTGCGGACAGGATCATATCTTTTTCCCTGGCAATATTGCGCAATACTCCGTTGACAAACCCCTTCAGCGATTGGAACTTCCTCTTCGCCGCCAGCTTTACCGCCTCATTGCATGCCGCCGAATCGGGAACTGCATCCATAAAAAGAATCTGATATACGCTCATCCTTAGCAAATTACGTATCAAAGGTTTCATTTTCCCTGACGGCGTTTTCGAAAACTGATCCATAATATAATCGATCTGTATCCGCCTCTCCAGCGTCCCTTCCGTCACTCGCTTGATAAACGCCTTATCTTTCCCCGGCAGGTCATCATATTTATCCAACACCCTTCGGATTAAAATATTGCTGTAAACCCGCTCCCTTTCCATCTCCAACAACATATCCAGAACCAATTCCCTTATGTTCATCCCAACCTCCATGATGCCGCCAGGCGGCACAAACCATCAACGAGAAGAATGCCCGTATTTTGGGCATTCTTCCAAACATTAAGAAACTCTTAGGCTGCGTCCCTTGTAGCCTTAGTGTTTCTTAATGTTTTTCTCACGCTAATCGTCGTTTCTCCTGTTTCCAAATAAAAGCACCAGCCGCAGCAGCTGCAAAATCGAGGCCGCCGCTCCCGCCACATACGTAAGCGCCGCCGCCCGAAGCACTTTCCTGCAATACCCCGTTTCCTCTCCTCCGGTAATGCCATAATCCTGCAACATGGCTAAAGCTCTGGAAGAAGCATTGAATTCCACAGGCAGCGTAACGATCTGAAACAGAACCGACAGGGAAAAAACCCATATCCCTACCTGTACCAGCGTGTCGCTAAGCCCCAGCAATATGCCCAGCAAAATCAGAGGTATCCCTATCCTGGAACCGATATTGGCCGCCGGTACCAAAGCGCTTCTGATCTTCAGGGGGGCATATCCCTTCTGATGCTGTACGGCATGTCCGCACTCGTGTGCCGCTACGCCGATCGCCGCTATCGAACTGGACTGATATGTGCTGTCGGAAAGACGCAGCACCTTGTTTTTCGGATCGTAATGATCCGTCAGCCTCCCGCCGGTATGCTCGATTCTTACATCATGAATCCCCGAATAACTTAAGATTCTGGCTGCCGCTTCCGCTCCTGTTATTCCGCTCATACTGCGCACCTTCGCATATTTTCCGTATGTGCTGTTCAGGCTGCTGCTGGCCGCCATACACAAAATTGCTCCCAATAATACGAGAAAATATGTGGGGTCAAAATAATAACCATAATATCCATACATAACAATACCAATCCCTTTCTATTCTCCAAGCGCAAGCCCTTCTTCCAAAGGATATCCCAGGAGAAAATCCTTTACCGGCATTCTCCTTTTTCCTTCCAGCTGCACCTGCGTCACTTTCAAAAGCCCGTCGCCCGTTCTTACATAAAAAGCGTCCTTCTCCACTCTTTCCACGCATCCTGCCTCCCACTTTTCTTCGCAGGAATGATCCTTTACGGGTTCGCTTTCCCAGATTTTCAAATTTTTCTTATGATAATAAGTATACGCACTGGGCCAGGAATTTAGTCCCCGCACCAGCCTGTCGATCGAACACGCATCCCCTGTCCAGTCGATTCTGCCCAGGGATTTTTTTAACGTTCCTACGTAACTGGCCTCTTCCTCCTTTTGCTTCTCCGGCACCAGTTCCCCTCTTTCGATCTTCGGCAAAGCTTCCACGATCAGTTCCGCTCCCGCCTGGCACAGTTTATCGTGCAAAGATTCCCCGGTTTCCTTTTCTTCAATAGGCACTACTCTTTTCAATAACATGTCCCCGGTATCCAGTCCCCGGTCCATTTGCATGATCGTAATTCCCGTCTCCTTCTCCCCGTTCAGAATCACCCACTGAATCGGCGCAGCCCCTCTGTATTTCGGCAGCAGGGAAGCATGGATGTTCACGCATCCGAACCTGGGAAGCCGTAATATCTCCTCCGGCAGTATCTGTCCGAAAGCAGCCACCACGAAAATGTCCGCCCCGAACTGTGCCAATTTCTCTATCTCCTCCGGTTCTCTCACCTTTTTAGGCTGAAGCACCGGAATTCCATGTTTCAGAGCGCACGCTTTTACCGGCGTCATCTGCATTTCTTTTCCTCTTCCCTTCGGCTTATCCGGCTGTGTTACCACAGCCGCCACCTCATGCCCGGCCGCCACGATAGCCTCCAGCGCTCCCACTGCAAAATCCGGCGTTCCCATAAATATCAATTTCATATCAACAACCTTGCCTTTCTACACTAACTTTCCATTTCATCATCATCCTCTAAATCTTCCAGATTCATCAGCGGGCCTTCCACTTTATCTACGTAAAGATTTCCTTCCAGATGATCCAATTCATGGCAGATCGCCCTTGCCAGCAATTCGGTTCCCTCTATTTCATACAATTCCATATTTTCGTTATAAGCCACCGCTTTTACATAATTGGGTCTGGTAACAATTCCTGATTTCCCCGGCACGCTCAGGCAGCCTTCATGGCCGGTCTGTTCTCCGCTCATTTCCAGTATTCTTGGATTGATCATCACATACGGATCCTCTCCCGTCACGTCGATCACCACGATCCGTTTTAAAATGCCCACCTGGGGAGCCGCCAGCCCGACGCCGCATGCTTCATACATTGTTTCGAGCATATCCTCGATCAACTCCTTTACCCGGGGCGTAACTTCCTTTACTTCCTTGCATTTCTTATTTAATACCGCATCGCCAATTTCTCTTATGTTTCTGATTGCCATTTCGATTCTGTCCTTTCTTAACCTTTTACTTATTAATAGGAGCGAAGGGGGTCGAAGTCAAACTGAACGGTCTCTTTTCCCGTTTTTCCTTTTTCCTGCCGCTCCTCCAAAAATGCCTCTATGGCATTTTTTGCCTCTATCAGTTTTCTTTTGTCCATATGTTTTATATAAACCATAAAACGGTAAACATCCTGTATCTTCCCTATGGAAGCCGCCGCCGGCCCAATCACCCGAAGAGGATCTCCGTGGATATCTTCCCCGTTTTCTTTTAACAATTTTCCAATCTTTGCCGCCAGCTCCATTCCCTCTTTCTCCGCGGGCGAAGATACAAGAATCGCAAGCATGTGCGCCGCCGGCGGGTATAAAAGCATCTCCCGGTACATCATTTCCTCTTCATAAAATCCCTGATAATCCTGATTGGCCGCATGCACAATGCTATAATGCCCCGGATCATAAGTCTGTATCACGACTTCTCCGGGCCTTTTTCCCCTGCCGGCCCTTCCCGCCGCCTGGGTCAGAAGCTGGAACGTCCGCTCACCTGCCCGGTAATCGTTCACATGAAGGGAGAGATCCGCAGCCAATATCCCGACCAACGTAACGTCCGGGAAATCATGACCCTTTACGATCATCTGGGTACCAAGAAGAATATCCGCCTCCCCATTGGCAAAACCGTTCAATATTTCTTCATAGCTGTCTTTTGTCCGTGTGCTGTCCGCATCCATCCGAAGAACCCTTGCCCCCGGGAACTCTCTGTGAACCGCCTCTTCGATCTGCTGCGTTCCCGCACGGAAACCAAGAATATATTTGGAACCGCATTCCGGGCAGCTTCCGGCTCCCGGCCTGGTGTAACCGCAGTAATGGCATACCAGCTTCCCGCCCGCATGTTCCGAAAGAGACACATCACAATGAGGGCATTTCATCACATATCCGCACGAACGGCAGGAGACAAATCCGGCATATCCCCTCCGGTTCAAAAACAGGATGCTCTGTTCCCCCTTTGCCAGCCTTTCCTCCAGCAGTTCCCGCAGCTTTCTGCTGAAAATCGAACGGTTTCCCTGTCTCAGCTCTTCCCTCAAATCTATCGTCCGAACCGACGGCAATTCCTTTCCAGGCTGCCTTTGTTTTAGCTCATAAAGCCTGTATTTACCGGTTTTTGCTCTGTAATATGCTTCCAGGGAGGGGGTCGCGGAACCGAGTACCACCACCGCGCCCTGCATGGACGCTATTTTTTCCGCCGTCTCCCTTGCGTGGTATTTCGGCATGGACTCGCTTTTATATGTACCCTCATGCTCTTCATCAATAATAATTGCTCCAAGCCTGGAAAACGGGGTAAACAGCGCGGATCTTGGGCCGATCATAACATCTATTTCCCCTTTTTTCGCCCTCTCGCACTGATCATATTTTTCCCCCTGGGACAGCGTGGAGTTCATCACCGACACTCTGTCGCCAAAGCGTACATAAAAGCGCAGCAGCGTTTGATAAGTCAGGGCAATTTCCGGAATCAGCACGATCGCCTGTTTTCCTCTTTTTATCATTCCCTCAATAATCTCCAGATATACTTCCGTTTTTCCGCTTCCTGTAATTCCGTGGATCAGCGAAGTATCTTTCCTGCCCGCGTCAAAATCCGCCAGAATTCCGTCCGCTGCCGCCCTCTGTTCTTCGTTCAGGCATTTTTTCTTCCTATACGCTTCCATCCGGGCGTCCGAAGCGTTATTTTCTATTTTTACGGGATTCCGATAGCTGCTTTCCGAAAGAATCTCCACCGCTGCCTGTCTCTCCAGGCTTTTTATTGTCTGGGAGGATATATGGAGCTTTCCGGTAATCCATGGCATAGGCAGTTCCCCCGCCTGTATCAGCTCCTTTAACAGTCTTGTCTTCGCCGTCTGCTTTTTCTTTTCGCAGCTTTGCAGCAGTTGTTTTGCCTCTTCGACATCCAGCAGAAGTTTACAGCTCTTTCTTTCCAGCTTTCTTACTTTCTGCTTGATGGGAAGAACCGTTTTCAAAGCGGCGATCAGTGTGGAACCATATTGTTCTTTCATCCATGCCGCCAAAGCGATATAGCGTTCTTCGGCTCCTATGGAATTTTTTTCCACATCCGCTATTTCTTTCAGCCTTCCCGGCTCATAGGATGCCTGTTCGCCGATAGACGCCACATATCCTTTTCTGAGCCGGTTCCCCTTTCCAAAAGGCACGGAGACGCAGCTTCCAATCTCCACCGCTTCCCATAGCCGTTCCGGAATCACATACTGGAATGTCTTATCCAGTTTTTCATGGGAAATATCTATAATAATGTCCGCATATTTTCTTTCCATCCCCGCTCCTTTAAGATATCCCGGATCAGGTCTCTTTCATCCATCGGATATTTGACTCCTTTGATCTCCTGATAATCTTCATGGCCCTTCCCGGCGAGAACTATAATATCCCCCGGCTCTCCGTGATCGATCGCATAGGCAATCGCTTCTTTGCGGTCACAGATCTCCACATATTTTCCCCCTGTCTTTCCGATGCCGGTCTTAATATCTTCGATAATCGCCTGTGGCTCTTCAAATCTGGGGTTATCCGAAGTAATGATCGTCAGGTCGGCCAGCTTTCCGCTGACTTCCCCCATCTCATACCTCCGCAGCCTGGAACGGTTCCCCCCGCAGCCAAAAAGGCAGACCAGGCGGTGCGGCTCGTATTCTTTCAGCGTACCCAACAGACTTTCCAGGCTCATCGCATTATGGGCATAATCGATCATCAGCGTAAAGTCATCGGATACCTTTACCATTTCGATCCGGCCTTTGACCTTTGCTTCCGAAAAGGCTTTTTTTATCTGTTCCGTCTCCACCCCGAAATGGCGGCATATCGCAATGGCTGTCAGGGCATTATACACGCTGAACCTTCCGGGCGTAGTGACCTCCACCGAAAAATCCATCAACCCCTTTACATCAAAAAGCACGCCCAGTTCTCCCGGCTTTTTGACAAGCTGCAGATTTTCCGCCCTCAAGTCGGCCCCTTCACTGAATCCGTAAGTTTCTATCCCGCAAGTATGCCCTTCGATCACTTTCTCAAAATGCGCGTCGTCCCGATTCACAATACCGGTTCTGCACTGCCGGAACAACAACCCCTTGCATTTCAAATATTCATCAAAATCCGCATGCTCGTTCGGCCCGATATGATCCGGTTCAATATTGGTAAAAATACCGATATCAAACAAAAATCCCTGTGTCCTGTGAAGTTTCAGCCCTTGGGAAGAAACCTCCATCACTACTGCATCGCAGCCTTCCTTCTCCATCTGGTAAAGATACTCCTGCAAAAGATAAGATTCCGGGGTGGTATTCACCGCATGAATCCGTTTTTCCCCGATAATCACCTCTATCGTCCCGATCAGCCCTACCTTATGCCCCGAATTTTCCAAAATGGATTTGACCAGGTAAGTAGTGGTCGTCTTTCCCTTCGTCCCCGTTATCCCGATCACTTTCATTTTTTCCGCCGGATTTTCAAACCAGGCCGCCGCGATATATGCCATGGCATAGCGCGTATCCTTCACACGGATTACCGTCACATCCTCCGCGCCTTCCATCGGGATATCTTTTTCCGTTACAAGAACTCTCGCCCCCTTTTCCACCGCATCCAGGGCAAAATCATGGCCGTCCGCATTGGCTCCGGCGATACAGAGGAACAAACATCCCTTTGTTATCTTCCTCGAATCATATACTACCGCATCCACGCAGACATCCATGGAACCTGCGATGCATTGGTATTCTATTTTTTCTAATAATTGTTTTAGTTTTTTGATCATTTTTTTAACTCCATTTCTGCGGGGATTGGGGGGGATCGTTGGATGAGGGTTGCGGGGGGAGGTAAGTTGTGAGAATATTCTGATCAGATCTTCCGTAAAAATCTAACTGTGCCAAACATTCCACCAAGCCCATAACATCATAGCGGCTCCCCCGCCATGATGTTACGGTCTTGGTTCCATGGCACAAAAAAGATTTTTACGGAAGATCTGATCAGAATATTCGGCAAATTTATCCTTCCCGCAATGATCTAATCCTTAATCCTGCTACTGTAATTCAAATCTTTTTCACAATGCCGCCTCCATTCATAGGGAAAACGCTAGTCAGTGTGAGATTTAGTACTTCTTAGCGAAACGCCCTTTGGCGTGAGCTTTTAGAAGTACTTCTCACACCTCTCACACTTCATACTAAGATTTTAGAAAAGAATAGCATGTAAGCTTATATTTTTCAACTTAATCCTGTCATTTCCGTGCTGATCGTGAAAAGCTTTAAAAGTATTTTATAAAGTTTATTTTTTTTATATATTTCAAACACACTTTGAACACATTTATATTTTATAGTATAGACAAGATAGTTGAAAAAGTTGCTACAAGGCCTACGGCTAAGCAACAAAAAAACACTCACTATCTCCCCCCTCATAAGATAAACAACATGAAAAGTCCGGTTTTCCGGGCTTTTCTGTTGTTATAACGTCTGTTACCAGGATTGCGGTTAAAAAATTCCTGTCCACAGGCGCGGCCTACCCCGGCCAAAGGGAACGGAAGGCTTGCGGGACGCAGGGGCGAAAAAGGTTTTGTAAGCACGGCTTAATGCACGACGGAAAAGAGACTTCCCCAGAAGGCTCCTTGAAGTGTTTCGTGCATCAGAGTGCGCACAAAACCTTTTTCGCCCCTGCGCCCCGCAAGCCTTTCGCTCCCTTTGGCCGGGGCAAGCCGCTCCTGTGGACAAGGATTTTTTGGCCGCAATCCGTCCGCCCCCTAAGTTCTTACCGCTTCTCTATCTCCACTCTCTCCAATAGGTCCTCTGCCAGTTCCAGCGCAATGTCCCCGCTTTCCAGTGTGGCCGTATTTGCTGCCGATATGGCCGCCGCTCTTTTTAATGCCGTGTAATTGTCCTCCCCTTTTAACAGTGACATTGCATAGGAAGCTACCACGCTGTCCCCGCAGCCTACCGTATTGACTGCCTTTACCGCAGGCGGTTTGGCCCAAAGCGTCTCTCCCTCCGTCACCGACAGCAGTCCTTTTTTTCCAAGAGAAACAAGAACATGCTCTATGCCTGTTCCGCGCAATTTTTCTGCTGCCCTGCCGATTTCTCCTATATCTTTTAGCTTATGCCCGACCAGATATTCCAGTTCCTTCTGATTCGGCTTGATCATAAACGGCGCGGCTTTGATTCCATGGAGAAGAGCCTCTCCGCTCGTATCCAGAATGCATCTCCGGCCGGCTTTTTTCCCGGTCTCCACCAGTTTCCGGTAAATGTCCGCCGGTATTCCCTTGGCCACGCTTCCCGACATAATCACCAGGTCGCAGTTTTCCACCTCTTTCTCATAATCGGCGGTAAAACATTCCAATTCCTGCGCCGATATTACCGGCCCCGGTTCCAGTATTTCCGTTACATAACCGTCCTCCGCAATCACGTTGATGCTGCTCCTCGTCTCCCCTGCAACCTTGGTAAAACGACACCGGGCATGAATCTCCTGCATACAGTTTTCGATAAACTGCCCCGTATAGCCGCCGAGAAATCCTGCCGTTGCCACCTCGTATCCATACTGGCGCAGAATCTTTGCCACATTAATACCTTTTCCTCCCGCAATATTATTTACCGTGCGCATACGATTCACCTGGCCGAGCATCAAGGCTCCCGTCGTATATGTCTTATCCACCGCCGGATTCAACGTTACCGTTAATATCATATCTTCCCTCATTTCCGCTGCCTTGCAGCTGACAAAATTTTTTCTATTGGTATCCGCGCATAACGATCTGAACGCTTTCCCTTCCTCCATATCTGTTGATATCCGGATAGTAAATAATGCTGACCGGGATGTCTACCCTTTCTCCCTGATACAGCCGGTTTACCATATATTCCCCCGCCTTTTCCACGAGGAAATCATGGAAGGCTTCCAGATCCCCAAAATATACCATGTCATAAAATCCCCCATTTCCATCCGTTATTCCATACTTCCCTACATTTCTGTTTTTCCCCACAATCCTTCCGTTTATGATATGTATATCTTTTTGGGCAAAAACAGGCTTGACATTGCCGGCACCGAAAGGTTCCAACAGCCCCAGCTGTTCAATCAGCCCTTTGGAAATATAAGCCAGGGGCATTGCTACGTCGATATGGATTTTTTCCTCCAGATCTTTCTCCGTCAACCGGCACTTTTCGTTGATCTTTTTTCGGAAAGCATCCACATCCCCTTCCCGCATCGACAATCCGGCCGCCATTTTATGACCGCCGTATTTTGTAAAAAACTCTTTACATCCGGTTAATTCTTCATACATATGGTAGCTTTCGACAGAGCGCCCGGAGCCTTTGACCCCTTCTTCCCCCCTAGTCAGCACAAACGCCGGCTTTCCATACTTTTCGCGTATCCTTCCCGCAATGATTCCTGCCAGGCTTTCATGCACTTCGGGCAGATAAACCACAAGAACTCTGTCCTTCTGCAGCCCTTCCTTTTCTATGACAGCCACCGCTTCTTCCGTTCCTTTTACCGTCATTTCCTTTCGAATGTCGTTCAGGTTCTTAAGTTCTGCGGCAATCCTTACCGCTTCCTCCCTTTCCCGGCTCTGTAAAAGCTCCAGCGCCCGCTTTGCCGTATCCAGCCTCCCCGTTGCATTCATGCATGGGCCAAGGATAAAACCTATGTGGTAGGCTGATATTTGCTGCCTTTCCACGCCGCATACTTCCATCAAAGCCCTCAGCCCCGGGTTTCTCGTATTCCTCATGTTCTCCAGTCCCTGCTTTACAATAATGCGGTTTTCATCCCTAAGCTCCATCAGATCGCATACAGTCGCGAAAGCAGCCACCTCCAGCAGTTCCTCCGAAAGTTCCTCTCTCTCCCTTTCCGAAACCACATCACAAAACTCATGCAAAAGCTGTTGTACCAATTTAAAAGCCACTACTGCGCCGCATATATTTTTACAAGGATAAAGGCAGTCCGGCCTTTTCGGATCTACCACGGCAGCCGCTTCCGGCAGCAGATATTTCCTCTCTCCATCCTCCATCTCTTCATAGGGAATCTCATGATGATCCGTCACCACTACTGTCATGCCGAGCCTTTTCCCATAATCGATCTGGGCCGCCGCCGCGATCCCGTTATCACAGGTAACGATCGTATCGACCCCTTCCGCCAAAGCCTCTTCCATCAGAACTTCGTTCAATCCATAACCGTCCCTGATCCGGTGAGGAATCACCGTATCCACCAACGCTCCGCAGACCGTCAGCCCTTTGAGCAGAATATAAGAAGCGCAAATACCGTCCGCGTCATAATCCCCGATCACCCGTATCTTTGCTCCTGCTGCGATTTTATCCTTCAATATGGAGGCCGCCCTGTCCATATCCTTTAACAGCAAAGGATCGTAAAGATCCTCCTTTCCCCCAGTCAGATACTTGCGGATATCTTCCTCTTCTATAATATTCCGGTTACGGATCAAACGGGCGATCACGGGATCTATCCCATATTTTTCGGCTATGCCCTGAAAATCCGCTCTTTTCGCCGCAATCAGCCATTGTGCCATAACTCATCCCCTCTTTTCAACCAAAGCCCCGCCGAAAGCAATTTTCATATTGCCGCCGGCGGGGAAATTTATCTTATCTTATGCTTTCTTTTCAAACTTTGTCCTGAACACATACCACAGCGCTCCCGTAATGCATACCGAAGAATACGTTCCGCATACAATACCTACCATAAGGGGCAGCGCAAACTCGCGGATACTCGTAACTCCAAAAATATAAAGGGAAGCTACCATAAAGAACGTCGTCAAGGAAGTAAAAATGCTCCTCGACAAAGTCTTGCTGACGCTGTCGTTTACCATATCCTCCAGGCTGTCCTTTTTGCCCATCAGAACCATATTCTCCCTGATCCTGTCGAAGATAACGATCGTCGCATTAATGGAATATCCTACGATTGTCAGCATACACGCGATAAACGTACTGCTTACAGACACTTTTGCCGCCGCATAGAATGCCAGTACCACAAGAACATCATGCACGAGAGCCAGCACCGCGCTCGCTCCGAAACGGATATCCTTAAAGCGGAACCAAATGTAAAGAAGCATGCACGCTGTCGCTACCAGAATAGCCACTACCGCATCGGACTGCATTTCGCTGCTGATCGTCGAACTGATGGTCTCCGCCGTAATTTTTTCCGCATCCGCAGAGAAATTATTTACCATCGTATCCTTAAACTGCTCTCTTTCCGCTACCGTCAAAGTCCTCGTCTTAAAGATCACTTCATTGGTTCCTGCCACCTTCTGCGTCTGTACGTTGCCGTCGCCGGTAATCGCCTCAATCGAAGGCACGATATCCTGATCGATCTTTTCAATCGTCATATCTTCATTAAAGGTTACGTTCGTGGAAGTACCGCCCACAAATTCCAGACTGTAGTTCAAAGCGCTTCCGCTGGACGACTTATTCACGCCCATCACAATGAATCCTGCTGCGATAATAGCCAGGGAAACGGCGAAAAACACTTTTCTCTTGGATAAGAAAGCGATCGCTTTGCTTTCCTTCCCAATACCATAAAGAGATACTTTTTTCAATCCTGCCGCATACATGGCTTTCATAATCAGTTTTGTAATGACCAATGCGGTAAACATGGATACCACGATACCAAGCCCCAGAGTCTGGGCAAATCCTTTGATCGTTCCAGACCCTATAAATCCAAGTACAAGGGCCGCGATCAACGTAGTCACATTTCCGTCCAGGATAGCGGAAAACGCCTTCTCAAAACCGATTTTCACTGCCGACTGCACGGTTTTTCCCGTCGCCAGCTCTTCCCTGATCCTGGCAAAAATAATGACATTCGCATCCACCGCCATGCCGATCGAAAGGATGATGCCGGCAATACCCGGCAAGGTCAGGGTGATTTCAAATAAATTCAGGAGTACAACGATCATCGCCGTATAAATTGCCAGCGCAAGGCCTGCCGCCACACCCATCAGCCAGTAGACCGCGATCATAAAGATCACCACAAGGCCGAATCCTACGGCCGCCGCCTTAAGGCTCGTACTGATCGCCGCGCTTCCCAGCTGGGCGCCTACCACGTTAGAACGCAGTTCTTCCAGCTCCAGCTTCAATCCGCCGATACGTATCGTGGACGCAAGCATGTCCGCCTCTTCAAAAGTAAAACTTCCAGTAATCTGGGCATTTCCGTCAGTGATCGCCGCATTTACCATAGGCGCGCTGATGATTTCGTTATCGTAATAGATTGCGATGCTTTCTCCCTTTTCATATGCTTTTCTGGTCGCATCCGCAAACTTCTTTGTCCCCTCCTGGGTCATCGTCAGGTCTACCCCGAACTGGCTGCCCTGCATATTGTCATTGATGCTGCCGGCACGGGCATCCTTCACATCCGTTCCCACCAGCACCGTAGAACCGTCGGCCTGGAGTTCCGAAATATCTCTCAGCATAATATAGACCAATTCCCCGTTTTCATCCATAGTCGCCGTATAATTCAGGCCGCCTTCCGGATCTGTTTCCGAAAGAAAGAACAGGGAACCGGGTTTGCCCAACTCCTCCAGAATCGCATTGGCATCGGATACACCTGGTATTTCGATGCTGATTCTGTCGTTCCCTTCCTGATACACCTGAGCTTCCGTGCTGTATTTTTCCACACGTTTCTGAAGTTTGTAAATCGTATCCGCCATATCTTCTTTGGAAGGATTTTCTTCCCCCACCACCTGATAAGTGATGCTGACACCGCCGGCCAGATCAAGCCCCAGCTTGATGCCCGACGCCGCTCCCGCTTTCTCGGTTCCGATTCCCTCTACTGCGGTATAGGATAAACCGCCTAAAAGCAGAACCATCACAAGCAGGACAATAATCGCCTTATTTTTTTTCATCTTCGTTTCTCCTCTTTTTTATTGAATATGCGCCTTATTCTGCCAAAGCCGCTTTTATCATAATCGCGCATTCGATGCGCTTTCTCTGCAATTCACAGCCCAGATCATACGCATCGTTAATATTTTTATGGAAATTATAGGAATTTGCCGCACAACCTCCGCTGCAATAAAATTTGGCGAAACAATCCCGGCATTTTTCCTTAGCATATACATTGCATGTCTTAAATTCATCCCTGATATCGGTACGCGTAATGCCTTCCTCCACATTGCCCATCAAAAATTCTTCTTTTCCCACAAATTGATGGCATGGGTACAAATCGCCCCAAGGCGTTACCGCCAAATATTCCGTACCCGATCCGCAGCCGGAAAGCCTCTTGGCCACACAGGGGCCCCCTTCCAGATCGATCATAAAATGGAAGAAATTCACCGGTTTTCCCGCCTTCCTTCTTTCCAGCAGTTCCACAGCCAGCCGGTCATATTCCGTCAGAAGGGTTTCCAGGTCTTCCTCCCTCAAGGCATAGTCATCGGAAGGCTCCGCCACCACCGGCTCCACCGAAATCTGTTCAAATCCCAAATCGGCTAAATGCTCCACATCTTTCGAAAAATCCAGGTTATTCCTCGTAAAAGTCCCTCTCACATAATAATTCATCTGCTCTCTGCTCTCAGCCAGCTTCCGAAACTTCGGAACGATCTCCTCATAGCTGCCCTGTCCTCCCCTGTGAGGACGCATCCTGTCGTTGACTTCCTTTCTCCCGTCGATGCTGAGAACTACATTGCTCATTTCTTTATTGACAAATTCCATAACTTCTTCGTTCAGAAGAACGCCGTTGGTTGTCAGCGTAAAGCGGAATTTTTTATGAAAAGGCTCCTCCAGGCTCCTTCCGTATGCCACCAGATCCTTTACCACCTGCCAGTTCATCAACGGCTCCCCACCGAAAAAATCCACTTCCAGGTTGACCCGGTTCCCCGAATTCGCCACAAGGAAATCCAGCGCCTTTCTCCCCGTTTCATAGCTCATCAAAGCCCGTCTTCCATGATATTCCCCTTCTTCTGCAAAACAATATCTGCAAGCCAGGTTACAGTCATGGGCCACATGCAGACAAAGCGCCTTGACTACCGTTTCCCTTTTTTTAAAATCCCCGATATAGCCTTCGTAAATATCCGGCGCATAAAGCTGCCCCGCTTCCTTTAATGCAAGGATCTCTCCCAGCGCCTCTCGGATCTCCTCCTCCGCATAAGGCAGATGCAGCCCTTCTATCTTTTCCATCCATGCTCCGCTTTGTGCGCCGCTGCATAGCTGCGAACCGCATGACGGCTCACTGCATGGCTGTGAACTGCAATGCTGTGAACTGCAATGCTGCGCGCTGCATTCCTCACCGAGCAATTCTTCCACCACACGAATCAAATCGTAAACAACATCATCCACCACATGCACGGAACCGCTGTTTACGTCCAATACGATATTGTATCCATTGTTTTTATACTGATGTACCACTTCACCAATCCCTTTCCGGTCAAAGCTTCGCAGCATGCTTCCTGCGGCTGCGCAAAAAAGTTTTCCCTTCGCGTGCCGTACATCCCCTGCGGCATATTCTCCCTGCATGGGCCTGTGCATACAATAAGCAGCGATGTCAATCCAATCGCTGCTTACGAAGTCTTTATTCTCAGCCTGTCCAAATGTCAAACTGCGACGTCATTTCACCTTTTCGCAGCTCTGATTGCCTACGGTACAAGATGTCTTGCAAGCTGACTGGCAAGAAGTCTGGCACTCGCCGCATCCGCCCTTTTTCATAGATTCTTTATAGTCTCTTGTGCTTAATGTCTTTATATGTTTCATCACAAAGCCTCCTAATATTTTATGAACTTTCTACACACTTACTGTAGTATAGCATAGATTCTCCGCAAGGAAAAGGATTTTTTAACAAAATTTCTTAAAATACAAAAGGGCATAGCCCGCAAGCCACGCCCTTTCCAAACATGTCAATGCGCCAGCATCCCGCCCAGCATCCCGCTTCCTGCGCAAAGGCAGAACACCGTTACAAAATTGGTCGCCACATCCGCTATGCTCCTGTTTACCGCCAAAGATACGAGAGCCAGAACCGCGAAATAAAGCGTCCCCATGCAAAGCCCCCATAAAAATTTCCTGCTTCCGGCGCGTTTTCCTGCCAACAGCCCCGCCAGAAAGGTAACCGCTATGTAAATCACGATAATTCCGATATTCACAATTTTTTCCTGCAAGCTGAAACGATACAGCAAAAGAGCCAGCAAAAGCAACAACCCTGCGGTCAGCACATAGGAAAAAAGCAGACATTTCATTATAAAAAGGATTCCCTCCCCGCTCTGCATATTGCCCATTTGAGGTTCTCCTTTATTTTTCGATCGCATCCTCCCCATTCTTTCCATAATCAATCTCCTTCCGCTATTTCTATCTTTTTAATATATATTCCCATTCTTCTCGTAAATTGCCTGAATCATGAAATATCTTGACACCCAACATACAATATTGTAATATTTCATATATGCTTCTGGCCATTGCGGGCGGAAGACGGCAACACAAAATTATTAAGTTACATAAGGAGTGAGAAAATTTTGGATACCACTGGTGTCATACAACTTGTTACTATCTTAGTTTTAGTCGGTCTGTCGGCCTTTTTTTCTTCTGCCGAAACGGCCTTTACCACGGTGAACCGCGTGCGCATGAAAGCCCTTGCGGACGAAGGCAATTCCCGCGCTTCCGCCGTCCTTACTGTTTTGGATCATTACAGTAAAATGTTAAGTACCATTCTGATCGGCAATAATATTGTCAATCTGACAGCTTCCTCCCTGACTACCATCCTTGCGTCTAAAGTGTTCGGGAGTTATGCGGTCGGGATTGCTACCGGCATCCTGACTCTGACCATTCTTATTTTCGGAGAAATCATCCCAAAAAATACCGCCATGATCTATTCAGATAAAATATCGTTAATATATGCCAAAATCATTCTTTTTCTCATGAAGATATTCACCCCTGTGGTCTTTATTATCGACAGACTGTCCATGGGCATTTCCCGGCTGCTGCATATTGACATGAGCAAAAAGGGAAGCGTCATGACGGAAAATGAACTGAAAACCTATGTGGATGTCAGCCATGAAGACGGCGTGATCGAATCTGAAGAAAGAGAGATTATCTATAATATTTTCGATTTCAGCGATGCGGTGGCCAAAGATATTATGATTCCCCGCATCGACATGGTAAGCATCGGACTGGATATGGGTTATGAGGAAGTCCTTAACATTTTTAAAGAATATATGTATACACGGCTCCCCGTCTTTGAGAACGATAAAGATAATATTGTAGGTCTCATTAATATCAAGGATTTTATCCTGTTATCCGATAAGGAACATTTCCAAGTAAAAGATATTCTGCGGGAAGCGTACTACACTTATGAATACAAAAAAACGGCCGATTTGATGATCGAAATGCGGGAAATCACCGCCAACGTGGCCTTTGTGCTGAACGAATACGGAGCAACGGTAGGCATGATCACTCTGGAAGACTTGCTAGAAGAAATCGTGGGAGAAATCCGGGATGAATACGATGCGGATGAAGAAGAATTGATCCAGCAGATCGACGGGCATACTTATCTCGTGGAGGGCGGCATGAAACTGGATGATATTAACGATGCTCTGGATATTTCCCTTCATTCGGAAGATTATGATTCCATCGGCGGCCTTATCATCGAGCATTTGGATCGTCTTCCGGAAGCCGATGAAACCATTATTACCGAAGACGGAATTACTTTACAGGTAAAAGAAATCAATCAGAACCGCATTAAAAAAGTATCCATGACTCTTCCGGAAGAAACCGGGGAAGATTCCGGTACCGGAGCATCCGAGGAAGATTCCACTCCGTCTGCCGAGCAGGAGCAGGAAAACCAAGCTGGCTCATAGAAAGGAGCTGATCCATTGAACGAGTTGGAAAAATGCATGGCGGGAGAATGCTATAATTGCCACGACAAAATTTTTACCAGCTTCAAAGCCTCTGCCAGAAAATTGCTGACAGAATACCATGCCCTGGCATATGAGCAAAAAGAAGAAAAGACGGCTATCCTGAAACGATTATTCCATAAAGTCGGAACAAACGTGTCTGTCGCATCGCCGTTTCTCTGCGATTACGGACGAAACATTTCGATCGGCAATCATGTGTCCGTCAATATGAATTGTACGTTTGTAGACTGCAATACGATCACTATCGGGGATAATGTTCTGATCGCATCCAATGTCCAGCTTTACACCGCAACCCATCCCGTGGAACTGGCGGAAAGGCTCACGCCGGACTGGGATCCTGAATCGGAGCAGTACTTTTGCCGCACTTACGCGTTGCCGATTCGGATCGGAAACGGCTGCTGGCTCGGCGGAGGCGTCATCGTCCTTCCGGGCGTAACGATAGGCGATGGTTCCGTTATCGGAGCAGGAAGCGTTGTAACGAAAGACATTCCCCCAAATTCCCTAGCAGTCGGAAACCCGTGCCGCGTCATCAAAAAAATCAATCAATCCAAGTCCTAAACTAATTTCAGGATATCCAAAGGCGTGTCGGCAAATACCTTGCCGCCCGCCTTTTTCTGTTCCTCCCTCGTGCGAAATCCCCATGCAACGGCAATGCAGTCCATCCCTGTATTTTCTGCCGTGGCAATGTCCACTTCGGAATCCCCTACATATACCGCATCTTCCTTATCGATTCCCAGTTCCCGCAAAGCCTCTACCACCGTATCCTTTGCCGGTTTCCTGCGTATTCCTTCTTTTTCCCCTATCGCTATTTCAATATATTCTTCAAAATAAAGCTTTCTTAGTTCTTGTACCGCGTCATAAAATTTATTGGAAACCACTGCCATTTGATAACCTCTTTTTTTCAATTCCGACAGCAATTCCATAATATAGGGATAAGGCGCTGTCTTATCATTGCAGTGCAAAGCATAGTGCTTTTTAAAATCTTCAAATACCTTATCGAACTCCGGGTTTTCCTCCCCAGACGGTACGGCAAGCTCCATCAGCCGCCGCACGCCGTTCCCTACAAAAGTCCTCACTTCTTCCAGCGAACGTAACGGCATTCCCGCATTTTCCAATGCATAGTTTACGCTGTCCTTCAAATCTTCCAAAGTATCCAGCAGCGTGCCATCCAAGTCAAAAATAACCGCTTTGTATTTTTTCATAAGTTTTTTCTCCCTATTTTCCCTTTTTTCTTATATCCATTATTATCCATTGTTCGAACTATTATCCATTTGTATTATGTATGATCCGCCCTCAAAATGCAAGAAACAAGTTATGCAAAATCACAGGGAACAAACATTAACAAATTTATAATTTTATCCGATATAATGATATATTACATAATGTATCTCATAAAAAACAAGAAAGGGAGGATGGAATATGGGAATAGATATTACGAACACATACAACAGCTATGCATCTCAGATCATGACAGAAAACAATACGCCGCGCGGCACAAAGAAAAAAGAAACGGAAAAATCTTCGCCGACAGCCAAAAACAATATGGATGAAAGTATGGCCGATTATGTCCGCCAACTGGCCAAACTCGTTCCCAGCGTAGAATTCCGGGTCGGAAATTCTTTTTCTTCCGCCAAAACCGGCCTGACTCTGGCCGTAAACCCTAAACTGATCGAAAAAATGCGCAATAACCCGGAGCAGGAAAAGGAAACGAAAGAGCTGATCCGCGGCGTCGAAACGATGACGAAATGGGTGGAAAGCCTGAATAAAGCCACAGGCTGGAAAACCGTGTTCCGGCATAGTTATATCGATGAAAACGGAAAATACTACTCCTGCTCCCTTACCGTAAACGAGTTCGGCTATAAAATGAGCGAAAAGCTCCGAAAAGAAAGACAGGAAAACGCCAAAAAACTGATCGAAAAAACAAGAGAAAAGACGGCAGAAAGGAAAAATAGCCAAAAAGAAAAAATAGAAGAAACAAAAGCTGAAAAAAAGAAAACAGAAAAGGCGCCAGAACAATCTGCCAAAGATAAAGCAATACATCTTTTAAACCAGAAAATGAATGCATCCCCTGACGGTATCATTTATATGAACCATACCGATATGCTGACTATTTTAGAAGCCGCAAAGACGGACGCTAAAGATCAAACAGCGGAAGATGACGCCGGCAAACCAGGCACAAAGCCCCAAGCCGCTGCCGGTGCAAATCTGGATCTGCAAGTATAGCAAATATCCGGGACACGGAAAACAATTTTTATAAGCGCCATGGGAAGGAAGGCGAAGGGGACAGGGGCGGCTGCGTCAAGGGCGGGCGGGGGCCGGTTTTCTGCCGTTGCGTACAATCAGTAATTTCACTTATGAAATGGTCGAAATAGTAGGGAAAAACCGCATGGATGCGGTTTTAGGGAGCAGAGGACAGGATGTCCGTTGCTTCCGGCCCGGCCGGTTCTGTAATCTTGATCCATTTCATTAGTGAAATCTGATGGAAAGCTCCGGCAAAAAATCGGCCCCCGCCAGCCCTTGACTCCGCTGCCCCTGTCCCCGCCGCCTTCCTATGACGCTGATAAAAATTGATTTCCGTAGAGTGGAAGAAAGAGATCTCCATAAGGAAAGGATGAGTTCGGATGAAAATATATGGATTGAATAAGACAACGCTTTTGGATTACCCCGGGCATGTGGCGGCTGCGATTTTTTTGGGGGGATGTAATTGCCGGTGTCCTTTTTGCCAGAATGGGGATTTGGTATTGAGGCCGGAGAGCCAGGCGGAAATAGGGGAGGAAGAGATGTTTGCTTTTTTGAAAAAAAGAAAGGGAATTTTGTCGGGCGTATGCATTACCGGCGGGGAGCCGACGCTGGAAAAGGAGTTGGGGGAATTAGCCGGAAAAATAAAGGAAATGGGTTATTTGGTGAAATTGGATACGAACGGCCTCCGGCCGGAAGTAGTAAGGGAGCTGTTGAGGGACGGATTGCTGGATTATATTGCCATGGATGTGAAAAACAGTATGGAGCGTTATGGGGAAGCGGTTGGTTTGGAAAAAATAGATGTGGGGAAAATCAGAGAAACGATGGATCTTATGATGGCAAGTGGAATCGATTATGAATTCCGCACAACAGTGGTGAAAGAACTGCATGGAAAAAAAGATATAGAGGCTATAGGAGAGGAAATAAGAGGAGCAAAGGCTTATTTTCTGCAAAGTTACCAAGAAAGCCCGGGGGTGATCGCGCCGGTTTTCCATTCGTACAGCAGGGAAGAAATGGAAGAACTGGCGGAAGCGGTAAGGCCCTTTGTTCCCGGCGCGCAGGTCAGAGGTTAAATATGGAATAGTATTTTCGGCGTATCCTCCGGGTAAATCCATAATCAATAATGACGGGACGGCTCTGGATGAACCCCCAATTTGCCGGGCGGCAGAGATCGACGGTCAACAGATTGTATTTATGGGGGATGTATTGAAAATTGGCGAGTTGGAAAAGTTCCCGGTTGGTGTTTACGTGAAAATAATTGCGTACCACGGAGAAATCGGAAACTGGGTCTGCCTTTTCCATAACGAGATAACGGTTATCCGGGGAAACAAATAAAACTTTGGCGAAAAGATCGGAATCATCCATTTCGGAAATAATGGATTCCACCTGATTTTGTGCGTAACCTTTGGCATTTCTGGCAACTTTCAATGCGCTGCCGTCGCCAAGATCGTAGACTCTGCGCCCGGAACCGCTGCCGAGCAGGGGATACGCGCCATTGGAAAGATGGTCAATGATGGAAGGTAGGTCTATTGCAGCATTCATACGACATCACCTGAAATATTTGTAATATATTATCATTATATGGCAGGAAATGGGGATGGTTCATAGGAAGCGGGCGCGAAAAGAGGAGAATAGCGGCCGTTTGTAAAAATGAATTATCATGGTATTCTGTTAGTTTTTTCGTGCAAAATCCAGACGAGTGTGCTATAATATATCAACATAATGATTTGATAAAAAAGGGAAACAAGGGTATAAGAATAAAAAGGGAAAAGAGGTAAAAAATAATGGAAATCTTGATTCTGGGCGGCGGTTTGCTTATTTGTATTATTGCGGTAATTATATCGGCGGTAACGTCCGTAGTGTCGGCAGTAGCGGCGAGCGAGGATGAGGAGAATTTTTAAATTTAATATTATTTTAGATTTAATTTATGAATGGTTATGAAATTTTATAGGTTTTTTTAAAACTAAACACATAACGGACACATTTATCACTTATTATTAATTCAGATAGTTGAAGAACTCACTATTTAAAACTCACTATCTCCCCCCTCATAAGAAAATAAAGAAAAAAGCTCCGTTAGAACGGGGCTTTTTTCTTTATTTTCTTATGAGGGGAATTGCAGGTTTCTACAATATATGAAAGAACATTCATAATTTAAATTATATGTTTGCGTATGATGGCAGTGCTAAAGATCAAATGGAACTGATCAAAAATGTATATAAAGGGTATAGGGCTTCAGCGGAAGTTCGATCAGAACCTGAAAAAATATTTGAAAAATACTGTGAATCCAATAATCATATAGAATGGTTCTACAAAAATGGAGATAAAGGCAACGAGTATTTTTCTATTGTGTATGAAGATAATGCTGGAAAACAAAAATCTTTTTATCCCGATTATATAGTCCATGATACAGAAGGAAATACATGGATTATAGAAACAAAGGGAGGTATAGTGCGTCAGGATAAGCAAAGTTCTGAACTATGTATCTGTACAGAAGAATACTCAAATGATATAAAAGACGATAATTGGAAACTGTTAAAAGAAATATTGTAAGCATTGAGGAGAAAAATATGGGTACTCAAGAAAATGATAAAAAGGTCTTAATCTATTTTTATTATCTTGCTATTACAAGACAAAAAGAAGCATCGGACACATCTACATAAATCATGGAAGTTTTGAAGCATCTACAGATTTGATAAAGATGAAGAATTTTATTTCTGTTGGTCGTTTAAGCACAACCGATGATATTGATTGATAGGCGCTTTTGATATAGATGTTAGAGATGGCGTTGACATCGAAGCGATATTTTCGGATTTTGTCGGTATTCAAATAAGTGGAATTGCTACTTTGCAATGAACAACTCAGTTTGTTTCAGGTCTTGTTGTCCAATATTTCATACTATGTTATGGTAGAAATTATTTATATGATGATATTGATCGCATATGTATTTTTAGCCCTGATTGTTCCAGCATCAGCTATAAAATGGCTCATTTCAATCAGTGTATTTTTCTTAATGCATATTTTGTTGGGCATGATGGAATGTGTTACGCAAATGTATTTGACCTTTTGGAAGGATAAGAGATAATTTGTATCTGACAATGAATGATTTTATAATGAATTGATACATACTATGGAGGAAAAGATGAAAGCCGGCATCAAAAAGCAAGAGGTAAAATTTATCGTGACTGATGAATACAGGGAATGGATTGCTTTGATTAAAGACAGGATTAGAAACAGTCAGATTAAGGCATCTATTAAAGTGAATAGAGAACTATTAGAACTTTATTGGCATATTGGCGCGGATATCGTAAATCGGCAGAAACATTCAAAATGGGGAGAAGGTCTTTTGCGGCAGATGAGTATTGATTTAAAAAAGACATTTCCTGATATGGCAGGATTTTCAGAAACGAATTTGAAAACGATGCGGCTATGGTACCGCTTTTATGCAAAAGCTGTAAATGGTCAACAAGTTGTAGACGAATTGAGGTCTGATGATATTTTCCGGCTGATAACAACAATTCCGTGGGGACATAATCAGCGTATTATTTTTAAATGTAAAGATGTGCGTGAAGCTGTTTTTTATACACAGTATACTTTAGAAAATAATTGGAGCCGGGATGTATTGGAACATCAGATTGAAAGCGGATTATATGAGCGTAAGGGAAAAGCCATTACGAATTTTAAGGATAAACTTCCTGCCAATGCTTCTGATTTGGCTGTACAGACATTAAAAGATCCATATAGTTTCGATTTTTTAACGATGCGAGATGATTATGATGAAAAAGAATTGGAAGATGCTCTGGTAAATCAGATTACCCAGTTCCTGCTAGAACTGGGAACAGGTTTTTCCTATGTGGGGCGTCAGGTGCATTTACAGGTTGGAGAGCGTGAATTTTATATTGATTTGCTGTTTTATCACATAAAACTTCACTGTTATGTTGTCGTAGAACTTAAAACAAAGAGATTTGAACCGGAGTATGTTGGAAAATTAAATTTTTATGTTACCGCAGTAAATAAGCAATTAACAGGAGATGGCGATAATCCGGCAATAGGTTTGCTTATTTGCAAGGATAAGGATAATGTTGTGGCGGAATATTCTTTAGAAGAAGTTTCACAGCCGATTGGTATTGCAGGATACGAATTAAGCAATGCGCTCAGCAAAGAATACCAACGCAGTCTTCCTACAATAGAAACGTTGGAGTCTGAAGTGGCAAAAATGATGAATACAAAATAAATAGTCTGCAAGTTGTAGACTGTTTTGTATCCATGTTATTTCGCACTAAACTGTCAGAATTAACGAGCTATTTCTAAACAATTCCTAACGATTTATCATTGTAAAACTCCGTTCATATATGATGTAAGTGTGGGCAATTTTACAAATAAATAGAGAACTGGTTTATATCTTAACCAGTCCTCTGTCCAAAGAAAGATATGTTACCACAATTCTAAAGAATCTTCCGCGTCAACCCACATCTGCATATTTCCCTCAAGGTAGAGGCGAGCATATTCAAGCGGCTCATCTATTGCTAATGCATCTAAGGCACATTGAGAGCAGGGAGTAGTCCTTAATCCATCTTCAGCCTTGTTGCAGTCAATCCGCAGGAGATACCCGTCAAAGGTGGTTATATCAATGCTGTTGTGCTTCTCATTGTATTTTGCATATATGAATTTCATATCTTATTTGTCTTTTCTTTGTTAATTAAATTTGCGGAGAAATTTAAGAAAGCATTTCAATCAGTTCTTCCTGCCCTGTTCATTTCATGTTATAATTTGTTACAGGTTTTTCTTTCCCTTATTTTTGCCCTTATGAGAGTTCGTAACATGAGGGAAAAGGATATAACAGTTGATTAAATGCTATAAAAAGTGTCTTATCAGAATTCCCATTTATAGATTAGAGGAACAAAATGAAAAAGTATTTTCTACCATTTATTATGTTGGTAATATTTGAAACTGTTGCAGTAACATTATGGTTGATACAGAACAATACATTTTACTTATTTAACTTTAGCTATATTGGAATATCTATTTCTTTAGGGATACTGCTTTACGTTAAAAAATACAAATATGCCCGCAGGGTTGCACAACTTTTAGTCGGACTTTATATGTTGGTTTATTTGGGGGTTATCTGCGGCGAAAATATGCAGATTGAGGGATTTTGGTATTACCTTTTTACGGGTGTGTTTGAGGCTGCAACAATTCATTATGCAGTAGCAAAAATTTTCGGACCTTTGTTTTTTGGCAGAGGTTGGTGTGGATATGCCTGTTGGACGGCAATGGTGCTGGATTTTCTTCCATATAAAATTTCTGAAACACCGAGAAAAAAGATCGGGTGGATAAGGTACGTCACATTTGTGGTTTCTTTTATATTTGTTTTAGTATTATTCCTTTCTCATATTAGCAATCTTGAGAAAATTATGTTTTGGGCGTTTGTTATAGGGAACATCATATACTATGCCGTTGGAATAATATTGGCGTTTGCTTTTAAGGATAATCGCGCATTTTGCAAATACATATGTCCTATTACAATATTTTTGAAACCCATGAGTTATTTCTCACTGTTACGAATTAAATGTGATAAAAGCAAATGCATTTCTTGCGGTAAATGCAAAAATGTGTGTCCAATGGAAGTGGATGTTACGGATAATTCTCGAAAACGAAAGAATGGTACAGAATGTATTCTTTGTTTCGAGTGCGTGAAAAATTGTCCAAAGAACGCGCTATAAACTAAAATGACAGGAATTTGATAACTATTAAAGTGTACAGGAGAATAGCCTATGGAAAATCTCAGTCTTTTGTATCCCGGCGGATACAGTGAGGAAAAACGTGCTTTTTACCGGATGAAAAATTATGATTTTGTCAAGGAACTGCAATTAGAATCACTGATCATTCTCGTGAAGGATGGCTACAGGGGAATGACGGATTTGAAGCTCCGGGATTTTTTTTCCACCGACGGGGAAGTATTGCGGTACCGGCTGGATATTGTGGAGGATATATTAAAGAATAGAGAATGGTATGATGTATTTTGCAAGGCTGTGCCGGTGATTCGGAATGTATCGGACATGAGCCGGGCGATGGGCGGGGAGTTTTCCATCGAATCTGCGCTGGGCTCCATCCGGTTTCTGGAAATGTACATCGAGATTGTGGACTTGTTTGCGGAGAACATCCTCGTGCTGGAAACGGGTTCCAAAGGGCTGCGCGCCTTGCAAGATAAAGTAAGGGAAGTGGCGGAAGGGGAAGAATATCGGAATCTGAAAAAGGAACTTGCCAAAGAAGAAACAAATTTCGGGCTTGTGAAAAGTATAACACTTGGCGTCAACCTGGACGAGACGCTTCACGTGCAGGAGGCCGGAATTGTTTCGGTGAATATGGAAAGATTCCATCAGGGAACGGTGATGGATAAGCTTCTGAAAAAGACGGGGAAAGAAAGCATGTCCTATATAACCCCGTTATTTTCCATCAATAAGGGATTGCATATAGGAGATGCGAAAGCGGTGGAGACTTCCACCCGATCGGCGTTGAATACGATTTTTGCTAAGACGATAAGGAGTTTCGGCCCTGCGGTGCAGAAATATTTTTCCTTAAATACATCGTGGCTGGTGCAGATCCTGGACGATATCCGTTTTCTGACGGCGGGCGTAAAGTTTATTTTGGATATGGAAGGAAAGGGATTTTTCTTTTGCAAGCCGGAGGTCGCTCTTATGGATGAAAAAAGATGCAATCTGACAGAAGTCTATAATCCGGTATTGGCGGTCAAAGAAGTGGAAAAAACGGTAGTTTCCAATTCCTTTTCCTATGACGAAAAAGGAAGGTTTTATTTGGTTACAGGACCCAACCACGGCGGCAAGTCTATTTTCGCTTATTCGATTGGAATGGCTCAGGCGTTGTTCCAGCTGGGGCTGTTTGTTCCGGCACGGAGGGCGTGCATCAGCCCGGTAACGGGAATATTTACTCATTTTCCAGTATCGGATGAGAATAATTACGGAAAAGGAAGGCTGGAAAGCGAGTGCGCCAGGTTAGGAAAAATCATGGAGGTATTGGAAGATACGGATATTCTCTTGATGGATGAATCCTTTGCCAGCACGAGCGGGATGGAGGCGGAATATATTGCTTCTGAGGTCTTGTCCAATATCGGGGTCATAGGATGCGGGGGGATTTTTGTAACTCATATTCATGATTTGACGCAAAAGTTGGAAGAATATAATCATTACCCGGGAAATAAAGGAAAGATCGATAATCTGGTGGCGCAGATGGAGAATAAGGAAGGCGGTATTCGAAGTTATAAGGTGGAGCGGACGACGCCGGACGGATTGAGCTATGCGAGGGATATCGCTGCGCGTTATGGACTGCTGTGCCGATTGCCCGTCTATGCGGATCGTGATAAAATGGAACAATAAGCAGCGATGTCTTAACAAAGTTGGGACGAAAGCTGCGCGGAAATGGGGGTAAAGATGGTAAGAGAGCGGGAAGAAGAACAGGCATGGCGGCAGGAGCGGATCGGGGAACTGGCCGGCGAAGTAATGAAGCTGGCGAGGGACAGCATTGTAGTCAATATGCGTTTTCTGGACACGGCACTGTCGCGGCTGGAGGCGGAGGCCCGCAACGGATTGGGCGGAGCTGCAGCGGATGGCGGTAAGCTGTACTATGATCCTGCCTGGCTGCTGAAAAAATACCGGGAAGAAACAGGATATCCGGTCAGACTGTACCTTCATGTATTGTTTCATTTTGTGTTTTACCATAGTTATCATTATAAGGAAAAGGAAGGGGAGCCGTGGGATCTGGCGGTGGATGCCGCGGTGGAAAACGTTATATTGGAAATGGATCTTCCCATGGGAGAGTTGGACAGCGATGGGGAGGCAAGGAACAAGCTTCATTATTTGAAAGAAGATGCGGGAGGGCTGACGGCAGAGAGGATTTATCGTTATTTGAAAAATAACGCTATGACGCCGGAGGAAAAAGAGCGATGGCGCAGATTATTCTGCCGGGATGCCCATATATACTGGCAGGAGCAGGAAAAACTGGAGATTACGCTGGATCAGTGGAAAAAAATCAGCGAGAGGATAAAGGCGGATATCAAATCTTTTTCGAAGGACAAGAATTCATCGGAAAGCCTGGAGAAAAATTTGGCGGAGGCGACGAGAGACAGATACGATTACGGGGAATTGTTGCGGCGGTTCACCGTTATGGGCGAGGATTTGCAGGTGAATGACGATGAGTTCGATTATATTTATTATACCTATGGGTTGTCTAAGTACGGGGATATGCCATTGATCGAACCTTTGGAATATAAGGATGCCAGGAAGGTGAAAGAATTTGTGATTGCTATCGATACTTCGGCTTCCTGCCGCGGTGAGATTGTGAAAGAATTTATCAGAAAAACATATTCTATTCTAAAGGGGACGGAGAATTTTTTCCAAAAAATTAACGTGCATATTATTCAATGCGACAGTGATGTCAGGAATGACACAAAAATCACTTGCCAGGAAGATTTCGACCGATTTTTAAAGGAAGGGAAATTAAAAGGTTTTGGCTCTACGGACTTTCGGCCGGTCTTTGATTATGTGGACAAACTGGCGGGGGAAGGGGAGTTCGAGAATTTAAAAGGGTTGATCTATTTTACCGACGGATATGGGGTATATCCCGTGCGGATGCCGGATTATGATACTATTTTTGTATTTTTGGATGATAATAATGAGCGGCCGGAAGTTCCGCCCTGGGCGATTCCGGTAGTATTAAATGAAGAAGAAATAGAAGGGATGGCTGCCAAAGAGCAGGAAGAATAAAGAGATGAATATAAAGCAGGCGAAGGAACATATTAAAAATACGGTAAATTTATATTTAAAGAAGGATGAATTCGGGGAATATAAGATTCCTGTGGTGCGCCAGAGGCCGATTTTTCTGCTGGGAGCGCCGGGGGTAGGAAAAACGGCAGTTATGGAGCAGATTGCCCAGGAGCTGGGAATTGCGCTGGTGTCCTATTCCATGACGCATCATACGAGACAATCCGCCCTTGGGCTGCCTTTTATAGAAGAAAAGGAATATGGCGGGGAAAATTACCGGGTTTCGGAATATACGATGAGCGAGATTATTGCGTCGGTCTATGACGTGATGAAAAAGAGCGGAATTGAGGAAGGCATCCTGTTTTTGGATGAAATCAACTGCGTGTCCGAGACTTTGGCGCCTTCCATGCTGCAGTTTCTCCAGTATAAAGTGTTTGGCAGACACAGAGTGCCGGAGGGGTGGGTAATTGTTACTGCCGGCAATCCGCCGGAATACAATAAGTCTGTCAGGGAATTCGACGTGGTGACAATGGACAGATTAAAGGTGCTGGATGTGGAGGCAGAATATGGAGTATGGAAGGAGTATGCACAGGAACAGGGGATACATAACGTTATCACAAGTTACCTGGAACTGAAAAAAGAACATTTTTACCGGATAGAGACGACGGTAAAAGGGCGTTCTTACGTGACGGCAAGGGGATGGGAAGACCTGTCACAGATTCTTTATTTGTATGAAGAAGAAGGGCTGGCGGTGGATGAGGTATTGATTGGGCAATATTTGAGAAATGAGCGGGTTGTGAAAGAGTTTGCCGCTTATTATGATCTGTATCGCAAATACCAAAAGAACTATCATGTGGAGGAAATACTGAACGGAGATGCGCCCGAAGAAGTTGCTGCCAGGGCAAAGGCGGCGCCCTTTGATGAAAGGCTGTCCCTGCTCAGTATGCTGCTCGATATTGTACTGGGGGAGATGAGGCTGGGCGTGGAAGGCGCGGATTATTTGAATGATTTGATGCCCTTATTAAAAGGGCTAAAAAGTCTGTCGGAAAAAGAAGCGGCAGCTAATGGAAATGTGTTGGTGGATATGCTGGAGAGGCAGAAAGAGGCAAAGAAGAAGGCGGCGGATTCTTTGCGGATGGCGAATGCTTTATCCGAAGGGGATAAAAGGAAATACAGGAAGACAATACGTTTTCTGGAGGAGGCAAAGAAGGAGTTATATGTGGGGGATGCGGGAACGGCAACAGAAGCTTTTTCATATATAAAACAGAAGTTTGACCAGCAGGTAAGCGTAATGAAGGGCGGGGTTGTGGAAACGAAAGGAAGAATTCACAGACTGTTTGAATTTGTAAAAGAGACTTTTGGAGAAGAAAATGAAATGCTTATTTTGGTAACGGAACTGACGGTAAATACTTCGGGTGCCCGCTTTATCGGTATGTTTGGCAGCGAGGATTATCAGAAATATAACGGAAAACTAAGATTATCGGGACGTCAGGAGGATTTGCGCCAGGAGATCGAAAGGCTGGAGTTATGACAGGAAAAAGCGACAGAATATTCGGATACAGAGTGGACAGACGGAAGGATGGGGAAGGGGAACCATGGATCGTCATTACGGATTATAAAGGACGGGATAGCGAGGTACATGTACCGGAAAAGTTAGACGGAATTTCTGTGAAAGTATTGGCAAAAAAAGCTTTTTTAAGCAAGAAAGATTTGAAGAGGATATTTTTGCCGGAATGTTTGGAGGAAGTGGGCGATTGGGCATTCGCTTACTGCACATGTCTGGAAAGCGTATGGCTGCCGAAAAAGAGTATAAAATTGGGCAACGGGGTTTTTATGGAATGCCCCGCAATTCGGAGAATACATGTATATGAGACGGAAGCCGCGCCGCATTACGGGAACGAAGCCAACGGTATGTCACAAAAAGGAAAGGCGGATCAGACCGCCGCATTGCTGGCGGCAGCCGTAGCATTGGATGCGGAATATTTGCTGGACATAAAGGAAGCCGGAATGGAACAATGGATACAAAAGTGGGATGCCCGGATGAAAACGGTAATGGAAACGGAGGACGGGGACGGGTATACCAGGATGGTGCTGTGCGGAGAAGAGGATTACGGATGCAGCCTGGAAGAATTTATGAAAAATAAGAGAAAGAACAAGGTGCGTCTGGCTATGCTCCGGCTGATGAATCCGATCGGCTTGCCGGAAGAGAGCGAGGCTTTATGGAAGGAATACCTCAGGGAGCATACGAAGGGATGTCAGTCGGAAGAAGCATGGGAGGTGACGCTTAAAGAACATGGTTACGAAGAGGAATACTTTAAACTGTTTGCCGATATCGGAGGGATAAATGAAGAAAATTTTGACGGGCTGTTGATCGATATGGGAGAAAATTATGCGGAAATGAAAGCCTTTTTTATTGGATATAAAGAAAAGCAGATGGGCGGAAAAGATTTTTTTGACATTTTTTCCCTGGACGATTAAGGAAAAGAAAGGATGCTGGGCAATGGACGAAAAGCTGATCGAAGATATTCTTAAACATTTGGATAGCGAGACGCGGATGGGCGTGGTAAGGATGAGTGTGGAAATGGATGAAAAAAGCGCTGGCGGAGCCAGGGTATCGCATAAGTGTTGCAATATGTATGGGAGGCCGGCGAATGAAACGGTGGGACTGCTGGACAGCTATACGGATTTGAATGCAGGGAGACCGGATAATGAAAGAATCGAGTAGGGAAGAATTCTTCCCTGCTCGATTTTATATGCCGATATTTTTTCCCGATCTCTTATGAACATAATGCTATGTCCATAGTGCTATGCCCATAATGTTATGATCATAGTGCTATGGTCATAATACTATGAGGTAAATATGAAAGAAAGGGAAGATATGATACAGTTGAAAGCGAAGAAAGCGAGTATAACAGTCGCAACGATGGCCTGAGTCCGGTTGCTCTGCATGGGCTTCCGAAACTCTTCTACGATACAGTTGGAAGGATCGGAAGGGATATAGCAGACACGATAATTGCCGCCAAGATTATAATGTCCCTTTCTTTTTTCTGCAAAATCCAAGCTTACGGTGTAATCTTTGGAGTCAACGGTATAGGATATAACAGGGTATTCATTTGTCCAACGGAAAGAACGATTCCGCCGGCGGACGCTTACCAGTTCGCTGATACGGCCTTGTGCCGTACCGGTCATCTCATGCGCACGGTTTAATAAACCGTTCATCTTTTGGAAACGGCGTAAGAAAGTCCATGCAATAAATGCGAGAAAAAGACCGAAAACGAGCGCGATAAGTCCTGAAGTAATGTAAAAACTGCTATCCATGATAAAAATACCTCCTATGTAAATGTTGCTATTATTTTATAACAAAAAGCGTGGGGGTGCAAGAGGTAAGTGAATGCGCTATGAAAGATGCCATTTGGAGCGGGGCGGGAAAGAAAGGAGCGATTATTCAGTTGTCATGTGGTTGCTGCTTTATTATATATCCTTTTCCATAAACCAGAATATTTAAACAACCCGTCTTTCGTACAGTACAAGTACAAATTCCCTCCGCCTTTCATCACCGGCATACGGAATGTTGGATTTTGTTCCGGGTAAAGCCGTTGAAACCAGATACGGTCATCATATACATACGCTGCAAAAGAAATGTAATGCTCTTTGCTCATGCAGTGTTTGATTGTAATAAAAAAATCTATATCCATTTCTTCCACTGAAATTTCGTGCCCTGTTACTTCCCGTGTGGCAGACAACGGGGAAAGGCGGCGTCCGCAACAGGAGATATTTGCTCTACTTGTACTTGTCAAAATGTTTCCGCAGTTCGGACAGACATAAAATCGAATATTATCAATTTTTCCAGTGTCCAGACGGTTTGGGTTCAGTTCTCCATGTAATAGCTTTAAAACATCTGCACCCAATATCGCAGAAAGCCCCTCCCAAAGCGAAACATCTGGTGCGCCTTTTCCGCACTCCCATTTTGAAATTGTTTTATTGCTGATATTTAGTTGCGCCGCAATCTCTTGTTGTGTCAGTCCTTTTTCTTTTCGCAGCTGTAATATCAGTTGCCCTAGTTTCTCATAATCCATGAAACGCCCTCCTTGTGAAAATATGAGTTGTTTAGATATATATTATAATCGTTTGAATCAGACGCAAAAGTCTGCCGAAACTGTTTTTACGGCATGGAATATTGTTCCATAAAAGTCAATATTATTTTTCACTCATGCTTATATCCTCCTTGCATTTGGCATTTCTATTATATAACATTCTAAAAGTTCTAATAGTTTATCCGTTTGGTCGTCCTCTGGATTTTCGCATTTAAGAATCTCCACAACAGAATATTCGAATTCATTTTCCCCATACTTGTCCCACAATTCTTGAAGCTGCTTGTTGGAATGGAGTTTCATGGACAGTTTAAATCGGTTGCTGTTAAATTCTGCTCTTGTGTCCTTTGAAATACCCAAAAACAAATCACCCGTAGGCTTACAGGAAATGGAGATAACCCCCATTTCTGGGCGGCGGTTTTTCCATTCTTTTAACAATTCTTTTTTTCTTTTTATATCCATTTTTTACTCCATTTCTGCGCGGCTTTTTGGGCATATCAAGTTTGTGGATGCCGCGCGGACACAAACTTGGGATTGAAAATTTTCAATTTTCAATCTTATCACCTCGCAAATTAGTCTAATGCAAAAAGTCTATGTTGACAATCCACGTTCCGTAGACTTTTAATCAGAATATCAAAATATATAAAAAAGATAAGAATAGGGGAGATTTCGTAGTAGTCGGCATTCGCGGAAATAATAAAAAACCACCGGAATGTCATTCCGATGGTTTTGACGGAGATGGAGAGATTTGAACTCTCGCGCCGGTTGCCCGACCTACCGCATTTCGAGTGCGGACCCTTCAGCCACTTGGGTACATCTCCATAAAAATATTACTATTGATGCAAATTGATGCAAATAACAGGTTTTATTCTATCTTATATTTTCAATTTTATCAAGATAAAATTATAATTTTTCATGGAAATTGATTTTAGCGAGTGGGTAAATATGAGGGAGCCATGGCAGGGAAGAGGAACGGGGGATGGAAGCCGAGGTTTGACACCGGGTGATGGGGCGAGAGTTTCCGGTTGGGGCTTCCAATCAGATTTTACTAATGAAATGGGGCAATCGTTTCAAACCGAACGGGCCGGAAGCCAAGGGCATCCTGCCCTGGGCTTCCTAAAATTGCCATCCATGGCAATTTTCCCCTGGGGTTCGACCATTTCATAAGTAAAATTATGATTAAAAACAATAGGCAAAAAATCCTGCCCCCGTTGCCCCTCCCCCCCCAATCCCCGCCCCCGGCCAGAACCTTTTTTCCCTCACAAAGAACTAGAAATATTATATACAACAATAATATTTTTTAATATAATATAGTTATGAAAGCAGGGAAATCCATCGTCCTGAACGGCAAGGCGTAAGGGAACCCCGGGGTTGTCGGAATAGGATTTTCCGGCTGTTGCTTACCATCAGCAATTTTACTTATGAAATGGTCAAAACCCAGGGAAAAATCGCCATGGAGGGCGATCTCAACCCGTCCGCATACCACAACCATACTCCATTTCATTAGTAAAATCTGATGGAAAGCTCCAGCCGGAAAATCCTGTTCTGACAGCCCCGGGGTTCCCTTACGCCTTGCCGTTCAGGACGATGGATTTCCCTGCCTCCGCTCCCATTATTATATCTATAACTATATTACTTCGTTATATTATTTCGCCATATTCCTCTTTTTCTCCCGCCGCGCCTCTACCAGAGACGCCGTAAGGCATACGAGAAAGCAGCTGCCGGTCAGTAACCAGTCCAGTTTCTTTTCCACGTTCTTTTTGCGCGCTTTTACGGCTTTGCGGTGGAGTTTTGCTTTGACTTTCTGCATCTTGATCCGGTTTTTTCCGTCTTGTTTCAGCGTTTTTCTCTGGTTTTGTTCTCTTAGCTTTATGGTCTTCTGCTTCTCTTTCAGTATATCCGCCAGCGGCTTTCCGATCTTTTTCGCATATGGCGGCCATGCAGTGCGTTTTATTCTTTTTGGTCTGCGCATTTTGTTCACTTCGGGCATCCTCCTTTTCAGATGCATGTTTCTTTCAGATTCTATGCCGGTTCCGCTATCCGGCTGACCCCTACGTATATATTGGATATTTGATACCAGGTGGGATAATCCACTATGCCGGACTGCGGCAGATTGAATATTCTCTGGAAAGCCCTCACAGCATCCGCCGTGCGGCTTCCATAGATCCCGTCCGCTGCAATTACCGGAATGGCAGGATAATTCTGGGCGATCCGGTTCAGCTGCTGCTGCATCTGGCGCACCTTATCCCCACTGGAGCCTATCGTCAGGTTATAGCCCGGCCAGGAAGACGGTACTCCCGCAATGCTTTCCGCCGAATTGATATACATATCATTTCCAAAATAGTACCGTATTATTTCTATTGCCGAATATCCTTCTTCTCCAAGATATTTGGAACCCCATTGGCTCAATCCGCTGCATGTCACACGGTTTCCGTCACAATAGGAAGTAAAGATCGGCTGGCGGACGCCGGGGCGTGACAAATAATTTGCAAAAATAGTATCTACCAGATAATCGATATTATCAAAAATATTTCTTCCTCGCATCCACTTCTGGTCGTAAGCGGTGGATGATGTAATCGTAAAGTTGTAGCCCTGATTCCGGTACGGCGGAATCAATTCCCAACGATATCCAATGCATGCATATAAGCATCGGAACCGCGCGCGCAAGTCACGGTAAGTTTTTTACCGTTGACAAATGCCTTGCAGTTGCTAATGCTGTTTACCGCATCCAGTTTTAACTCCATGGTTCCTCCGCTGGTGGATAAATAAAGCACGTTCTGTGTCGATCCGCTCGCCACCGTTCCTGTGACAGTTGCCGGAGAAGACTTGTCTATCTCTACCGTTCCCGTATTGTCCTTTACTCCGACGATGCTGGCAGCATGCATATAGGCGTCAGAGCCACGGTAGCAGGAAACCGTCAGCTTATTGCCCGGTGTAAGGACAACACCGCTCCGGGTATCCGTATTGTTGTCGATTACAAGCTGCATTTCTCCTTCATTGGTGGATAAGTATAAAAGCCCTTCTTTCGTTTTCTCTGTTGCAGTCCCTGACACTGTTACGGTTGAAACATTTACCGGAGCAGCCGGTGCCGGCGATATGGTTGAAACCGGCGTTGTGGTAGTGCCCGGAAGAGTCCCCGTAGTCCCGTTCACCGGCGGATTTATCAACGGTGGATTTGTCCCTGGTGTACCTATGGGCGTTGTTGGAGCCGCCACTCCGATATCATAAATCCTCGCCGCATGCATATACGCATCCGACCCGCGCATGCATGTAATATTATAACTTTTCCCCACTACGAGCAGAGAACAACCGCTCACATCGGTAGTCGCATCTAATTTGATTTCCATCTCTCCCTGCGACGTGGAAACATACAATACATTGCCTGTCGTCTTATCGCCTATCTGTCCTGTTATAGTCGCTGTTGCCGAAGAATCCAAAGTTACCGAAGATTCCTGCGTTTCGCTGGTAATCTTCGCCGCATGCAGGTATCCGTCAGAACCATAAGTTACCGCAACGCTCACTCGCTTGTCCGGCAGCAGTATTTTACAAGCAGTGATGTCCGTTCCGCTGTCCAGCTTGATCTCCATATAGCCTTCCCTGGTGGAAAGCTTCAGCAATCCGGTATTTGTTCCCGACAAAACGGTTCCATTCACCGTCGCCAGAATCTCAACCGCATGCGCTTCCATCCGGTTCCAGGGAGCAGCGGCTATTCCCAGCACAAGGAAAACCGCTATATATAATTTGACAGCCTTATGCATTTTTACCAATGCATACTTTTGGGTCCAAGTACACTTCTTCATATCCATACCCTTTCATAGTCTGCAAACAAGGAACCGCATCCTCCTGTAAAATAAGGGATGCGCATTCTGATATCCGAAACACATTATATAGAGTTATCATACAATATTCGCCTCAGAAAAGCAATATATTCCCAATTTCTTAAGAATATTATTGCTTCCGGTACCACTCCGTATATACCCTGTTCAAAGTTACGGACATGATCGCAAGCACATTTGCATAAATGGCGCTTTCCGGCCATGTGGCATAGATCTCTGAAGAAGCCACATTTTTAATATAATCCTTATATTTTACATAATAATTCGGGGCAGAGGCGTCCGAAGGCACGCCGTCGTGAACGACCACATACTCAGGAATGACAACCCTGCTAAGTACGATTTCCCCGGTTTCATCGATCGGTTTGATCTCGTCCTCCGGGATTTTAGGCGGATATTCCCCATACAGTGTATGATCCGGGATAACGATCGTTTCTTCCTCCCTTTGCTCTATCTCCATGGGATTCATCTGAATGGGCTGCAATGCCAGGGACTCCGGCAATATCTCCGTTCCCGACACCATCACCGGCTCATACCCCGGCGCATTCACTTCGATATTATATTCCGAATAAGGCTGTTCCGATCCGGGTTCCAAACTGTATTCCAGAGGCGGGGCGGGCAGGGATATTTCTTCCGTCTGCCCTGACATATCGGTATTTAACGTTTCTATTGCGGAATCAGGCATCCCTTTATAGGAAATTTTCACTGTGGCATCTGTAATGGGAATGAGTCCCAGCGAGGAAGTTACGCTGACTTTCAGCCTCCCGGTATCCGGCCCTGCATTCTGTGCGGCATGTATAATATTTACAGACATAATAAAACCTCTGCATATTTGTTTACCCCATTATATGCAGAGGTTTTTCCGCCTGTGAAACTCTTTTCCCGCTTATTCCGCCGGCAGCCGGCCGGCAAACAGCTTCTTTATTTCGTCAGCAGCATCATGATATCATTGCTTCTTGCAATAAACTTCGTCATAGCTTCCGGCTTCAACGGTGCATTCTGTAAAAGCGCCAGATCATACAGCTGTTCGCAGATCATCTTCACGTTGTCGCCTTCTTTGTTATCCAATACGTACTGCACCAGCGGATGGTTCGCGTTCAGCACAAGAGTCTCCCCTTCCTGGCCGAATCCCATATCCATTCCGTTCATGGCGTACATCTTCATCATATCCTGCATCCGTCTGCTTTCCTCGGAAACCGTGATCATGGAAGAAATCTTCTTATTTTTTAATTTCTCCACTTTCACTGCCAGGTTATCTTTTTTGAGGGCTTTTTTCATAACCTTCGCGATTTCTTCCGCCTGTTCTTCCATTTCCTTTGCAGCCTTCTTGGACGTTTTGGCTTTGAAAGAATCCGTCAAGTCCGCATCAATGCGCTGGAACCTGATTCCTTCGTTCTTTGCTTCCAGCTGGGAAATAAAGGGCTGGTCGATATTGTGGGTCAGGATCACCGCATCCATTTTTGCAGCCTTAAACATATTGATGTACTGGCTCTGCTGCTGTTCGTCCGTCACATAATAAACGATCTTTTCCTTTTTCTCTTCCTCTTCTTCTACCGGATTGCCGTCTGCATCCAGCACTTCTCCCTCCACGGGATCGCCGTCCGCATCCTGAACTTCCCCTTCTGCCGGAGAGCCGGCTTCTGCATCTGCGGAAGTGCTTGCCGGAGTTTCTGCAGATTCTCCGTCTTCGCCTCCATTTTCTTCCGCGTCCGTCTTATTGACCTCCAGGCATTCCGGCAATGTCAGGTATTTTCCTTCCAGATTCTTAAAAAGAATGTAATCCGTCATTTTCTCACAGAATTTATCATCCTTTAAGCAGCCGAACTTGATAAACGGGCTGATGTCATCCCAATATTTATCGTATTCTTCTTTTTCCGTCTTGCACATGCCGGACAATTTGTCAGCTACCTTCTTAGAAATATAATCGGAAATCTTCTTCACAAAACCGTCATTTTGCAGCGCGCTTCTGGAAACGTTTAACGGCAGGTCGGGACAGTCGATCACTCCCTTTAACAACAGAAGGAATTCCGGGATCACTTCTTTAATATTATCCGCAATGAACACCTGATTGTTGTATAACTTGATCGTGCCTTCAATGGACTCGTACTCCATATTGATTTTCGGGAAGTACAGAATTCCCTTTAAATTAAAAGGATAGTCCATATTCAAATGAATCCAGAATAACGGCTCTTTGTAATCCTGAAATACCTTGCGGTAAAACTCCAGATATTCCTCCTTCGTGCATTCATTCGGATGCTTCGTCCAAAGAGGGGTCGTCTCATTCAACAGTTCCGGCCTCTTTGCGATTTTCAGCTTTTGTTCATCCTCTTCTTTTTCCTTCTTGATCTCTTCTATGACGGTATCCATATCCAGTTTTTCTTCCGCCTTGATGATCTGTGTTTCCGTCGTATTCGCTTTGGAAAGGTAAATCTCTGTAGGCATAAAGGAACAATATTTCTTAATAACCTCTCTCGCCTTATATTCATTACAGAACTCGAGACAATCTTCGTTAATATAGAGGGTGATCTCTGTTCCTACCTCGGTTCGGCTCCCCTCTTCCATATCGAATTCCGTTCCTCCGTCACATTCCCAATGCACCGGTTCGGCTCCCTCTTTATAGGAAAGCGTATCGATGTGTACCTGATCCGCCACCATAAATGCGGAATAAAAACCAAGGCCAAAATGTCCGATGATCTGATCTTCATTCGTTTTATCCTTATACTTTTCAAAAAAGTCGGTTGCCCCGGAAAAAGCGATCTGGTTAATATACTCTTCCACCTCGTCCGCCGTCATGCCGATACCGTTATCAATAAATTTCAGCGTCTTTTCTTCCGGATTGACTACCACTTCTATCTTTGCCTTATAATCATCCGCCAGAACACATTCTCCCATCATTTCCAGCTTTTTCCGCTTCGTAATCGCATCGCACCCGTTGGAAATCATCTCTCTCATGAAAATATCATGGTCGGAATACAGCCATTTTTTGATAATAGGAAAAATATTATCGCTGTTTATTGATAAATTACCGTGTTTTACTGCCATAATGCGCCACTCCCTTTTTATTTTTTCTTTCACTTCTTAACCTGTTTCCTAGTTTAATTCCAACCTGCCCAAAAGTCAAGAGAAAATTAGCACTCATTTAAAACGAGTGCTAATAATTCTTCATTTCCCCTGTAAAACAGGGGATCTCCTTATTTCTAAAATCTTTCTAAACTTTCCGACACAGCATTTATTCCCTGAAATATTCCTCATAAATGTTAAAACTTTTGAACTCTCTTGAAGTAATTGCATACACACAAGCGTCTACAATTCCAGTATTATTATAATCCCCTTCTTTTAAGGTTCCCTCATAGATCATCCCGCACTTTTTCATAACACTCCCAGAATATTTATTTTTAGGATCATGCCACGACTCAATACGATTCACTTTCACTTCTTTAAATAGAAATCTAATAATCTCATGAAGTGCCTCACTAGTTATTCCTTTATGCCACCATTGACTTCCAATACAATATCCCAGATGTGCCATATTGATATGCTCATCCAGCCTATTTACACTTATCGTTCCAATTGGGCCGAGATATTCGTCCTCTCGTAATATGATTGCCCATTGATAATAATTATTTGCTTTATAATTATCATTCCATTGGGTAAATAGCTGCTTGGTTTCTTCTATGCTTTTATGTTTTTGCCACCGCAAATAAACAGTCACTTTTTCATCTGAAGTCCAATTATAGTAACTCTTTTCTGCATCATCAACAAAAAATTTTCTCAAGAGCAATCTTTTTGTTTTCAGGTCAATCGTTCCTAAATGATTCATGACTGTACTCCCATTGCAAAATTAATTTCCAATTTACAGCATTTATTCCCTGAAATATTCCTCATAAATATCAAAGAAATCCGCCGTGCGCACTTCAGGATCATTCAAAAATGCTACGCTGTTCCAAAGTTCCTCGTTCAGATTCCTTGTCAGCGATTTGACAAAAGTATCGTATTCCTGCCCGAATACTTCCTTTTTTCTTTCCTCCACGATCTTCACTTTATTGGCGTCCGTTTCCGCCCTGTCGAAAGTCGTAATGCATTTTATAATGTGATAGCCATATTTTGTTTCCACAATATCGCTGACTTCCCCCGTGCCGAGATTAAAAGCCGCCTCTTCAAAGTTCTCCTCCATATCCCCTTTGCCAAAGGAATAGGTTCCTTTATTGTCCTCGCTATACTTCGCGATGAGCTGTTCGAAATCCGTCTCTCCGTCCCTGGCCAGCTTTAATACCTCTCTGGCCGTCTTATAAGCTTTCTCTTTGGCGTTTTCCGTATATTCCACCCTTGCCCCCGTGCCATCCAGAGCATAGGTTTTGATCAGCACATGCTGAACCGTAATCGTTCTTGCCTCGTCGTCGCTGATTTCCGGGTTGATATCCCGGATAATAAACTGGTAAACCTTATTCGCCAGGGCATACTCCGCATACAGGCCGGTGATCGTCTCCTGGGTTACTCCCATCAGTTCCTTTTCCCTGTCGTTTAAAGAAGAAAAATAAGCGGCAGAGGCTTCCGCCACCATCCCCTGTTCCTGTTCCGACAGTTCCACCTTATATTCCCTGGCCAGCAGGTTCATTGTCTTGATCTGGGCAATCCTGGCAAGCGCGGTATCCTTGATATTCTGCTCCAGCGTAACTCCTTCCGCGTTCGCCTTCCAGATTTCAGAACCGTACACGCTCTCATACTGATTCTGGGAATTGGTCAAATATACCATGATCTCCGGCACGCGGCAGGATATTCCTTCGATACGGAAAATCTCGTCTTTTTCAAATCCGGTCGTCAGCACTACCTTTGTATTGCCTTCTATGGGAAGGCCGCAGCCGGTAAAAAAAACTGCCAGCACGATTCCAACCGCCAGATATCTTCCAGCCGCCTTTCCCTTCTGTCCGCTCTTCCTTTTCCAAAACACCGCTTCTTAATCCATTCCTTTCAAAATGCTTCTCGCCACACTGATGCCGTTGGCCGACGCCTGCTGCAATCCCCTCGTCACCCCGGCTCCGTCGCCGATCGCCCGAAGCCCTTTGACGCTCGTTTCAAATTCTTTGTTCACTACTACCCGGTTCGAATAAAACTTCACTTCCACGCCGTAAAGCAGCGTTTCATCCGATGCGATACCCGGCGTCACCTTGTCCAGCGCTTCCAGCATTTCCTGAATATCCACCATGATCCGGTGAGGGAATACCAGCGACAAATCTCCTGGCACCGCGTCTTTCAAAGTGGGAATAATATTATTCCTGCAAAGCCTCTCCTCTGTCGTCCTTCTTCCCCTCTTAAAATCGCCGAAAGTCTGCACCATAATCCTGCCGCCGCAAAGCATATTGGACAACTGGGCGATCTGCTTTCCATATTCAATAGGCGTCTTAAAAGGCTTTGTAAAGTTTTTAGACACCAGAATAGCAAAATTCGTATTATTTGTTTTATAATCCTGAGACTTATAAGCATGTCCGTTCACGACTGCCAATCCGCCTTCATAATATTCCGTTGCCACTTCCCCTGAAGGATTGGTACAGAAAGTCCTCACTTTATCATCAAAGGTCGGCGTATACAGTATGAGTTTGGCCTCGTACAGATTTTCATTCAAAAACTGCATGACTTCATCTCTTACCTCCACACGGACGCCGATATCCACCGTACCCGGCATTGTCTCTATGCCGATCTCCTCGCATTTATCTTTAAACCAATCGGCCCCTTCCCGTCCGACCGCAGATATGATCTCTTTTGCATAATAGGATTCCCCTTTGTCGGTCACGATGCCGACCGCCCTTCCATCTTCTATCAGAATATTTTCCACCATCGTCTGGAAAAGAAGCGTCACTCCTTCTTCCTCCAAATGCTGCTGCAGCCTGGAATAGATCTTATATCCTTCTTCCGTACCGAGATGCCGGATCGGACATTCCACCAGTTTTAAATTGGCATTGATCGCCTCCCTGCGGATCTCCCGGATTTCCTTTTCCTTATCGATTCCATATACATTTGTATCTGCTCCGAACTGCAAATAAATATCATCCGATTCCCTGATCAGCCGCACCGTTTCCTCATACCCAAGGATCGCCGGCAGATTGCCGCCCACATCCGGCGACAAGGATAACTTTCCATCCGAAAAAGCTCCTGCTCCTGCAAATCCCGTCGTAATAGAACAAGGCTTACAGCCCACACACTGCTTTGTCACCCTCTTCGGGCAATTCCTCTTTTCAATGGAACGCCCTTTTTCCACTACCAGAACCTTCAGTTCCTTTTTCTGCCGCATCAGCTCATACGCACAAAAAATTCCTCCAGGCCCAGCTCCTATAATAATCACATCATACTTATTTTCCATACTAACCTCCATAGTATCATTCTTTTACAACATCCATACCACAACTTAAACCCTAACCCAAAACTCCACCCTCCAAACGTCACCCCCATCGCCAACAAGAAGAACGCCCGTCTCCCAACGTCACCTATCGCCAACGGGAAGAATGCCCGTATTTTGGGCATTCTTCGGTGTGAGAAGACTTGCAAAGCAAGTCTAGAGTTTCTCCGCGAAGCAGCCACTGCTGCGAGTGGTTAGAAACTCTTCTCACACTAATATACCACAACTTCCACCCTACTGCCTACATTTGTTTTCGTAACAATAATCTGCTTTTCAATTTTTTCCGACAACTCCGGCACATGGGAAATGATTCCAATCAGCCTGTCCTTTTCCACCAGGGAAAGCAATGCCTGGCAGGACTGATCCAGCGACTCGCTGTCCAAAGCCCCAAACCCTTCATCGATAAAGAGCGTATCCACCCGGATACCGCCGCTGTAACCCTGTACTACATCGCTCATGCCAAGGGCAAGCGCCAGGGATGCTTTAAAACATTCTCCTCCCGACAGAGTCTTTACCGCCCGGTATTTTCCCGTATAATAATCAAGAACCTGCATTTCCAAATTATCTTTGATTCTTCCATCGCCAATCTCTTCTCTTCGGGAAAGCTCATAACGCCCCCCTGTCATCTTCGCCAGCCTCACGTTAGCCGCCCGCAAAATCTCTTCAAAATACCCGGCCATAACATATTGTTCAAATACAAGTCTTTTAGCGTTGTTTCCCGATGCCATATTATCCAGATCTTTGACAATCCCATATTCCCTTTCCAAAACCTTCCGCTTCTTCTCCTTCTCCTGCAAAGATTTCCTGATTTTCTTCGCTTCCTGCAGACTATGGTTTTTGGCATTTATCAGTTCCAGCGTCCGCTGTCTCCCGGCCGTTTTTTCCTTCTGACGCGTCTGCAGACCGGCCGTATCTTCTTTTTTCCTCCCTTTCGTTTCCTCTTCCAGAGCAACGATCTGTCCCTCTATCATCTGCACCCTGGCATAATATTCCCTGATCTGTCTTTCCTTCTTCTCTATTTCCCCGGCCGGCCGCAGCGCTTCTTCATACTCCTGAAGCGAGGCAAATCCCGCCTCCCGGTATCCGTCTGCAAACAATTCCTCCAGCTCCCGCTTTCTCTTCTCCTGTTTTCCGGCTTCCTCCGTTTCCCCGGCAATCTGCTTCTCTTTTTCTTCTATCTGAACCTGCAGCCGGCGGTACTGCTGCAAAATATTTTCATATTCCCTCTCTGTCAAAACGTCCAAAATAGCTTTGACTTCCTCCGGTATCCGGCCGATGGCGGACTCCAGCTCTTTTTTCTGCTCTTCCCATTCCTCCCGCTGCTTTTTCTGGTTTTCCGCTTCGCCTTTGCAAACCGCCGCCCTGCTGTGCAGTTCCATCTGCCGTTTCCTTTCCTCTTCATAAAGGTTTTGCAGCCGTTGCAGCTCTTTTTCGTCCGGCGCTTCTTCCGCAGCTGCTGCCACGCAGGGATGCTCCAGGGAGCCGCATACCGGACAGGGTTCCCCTTCCTTTACCTGGCGGGCCGCGATTCCCACTACCGCCCGCTTATAAGCCAAGTCCGCCGTTTCAAACGCCTTCTTTTTCTGCTCCGTCCTTTCTTCCTGTTCCAGATAACGCGCCTGCAGCCTTTTTAACTCCTCTTCCTTTTTCCCTGCACGCCTGTCAGCATCTTTCAACTGCTGCTTCTTCTCCTCATAAGCAGATAATAATCTATAAGAAGCCTTTGCCTCTTCCTGTTTCTCATCGTAGACTCTTTTCTCTTCCTGTTTTCCGATATATGCCTCCAGTTCCCTTTGGTTGCGTTTGATTTTCTCCTCTGTAGATGCCAGCGCTTCTTTTGCATTTTTACAGTTGACATAATCTTCTCTCAGGGCAGCCGCCTTTCCGGCCTCCTTTAACTCTTTTTCCGTCCGCCCGACCTGATCCTTCTCTTCCAGCAGCTTCCCTTTCTGCTTCTGCAATTCTTCCAGCTTTTCCAGCTTCCCGTTCATCCGCTCCGCCGCATCGATTTCTGCCGCCAGTCCGGCTAATTCTTTTTCATAAAGGGCGTGTTCGCTTTCCGCCCCCGCCAGCTCGTCCCGGTATCGCTCCTCCTCCTCTTCCAGCATCGCAATTATTTTTTCGTAATGATACTTTTGGCCAGGCGCAGGATTGTCCTCTTCCACCAGTCCTGCCCAAACATCTTGCCGGCCCAGTTCTCCCATTTTCAGCATATGGACATTTTCATCCATCTTATTCCTGCACTCCATAATGCGCCTCAAAAGTTCCCCGGAGCGTTCTTTCAATTCTTTTGCAAAACCGTCATAAACAGACGTCGAAAAAATTTCCCGGAATATTCTTATTTTCTCCGTCGGCGAGGCGGTCAGAAGCTTTGAAAACTCGCCCTGGGCGATCATTGATATCTGTTTAAACTGTCTGTAGTCCAGGACAAGGATCTCCTGTATTTTCCGGCTCACTTCCCCGCTGCCTTCGATGATTCTCCCGTCCGGAAGATAAAGAACCGCATTTTCCTTCTCTTTCGTAAAAGTGTTCTTCCCCCTCTTCTTTTTCTTCGGACGCATATATTCGGGGTTCCTCACGATACGATATTCCTCCCCGCCATGCTGCATGACCAATTCCACAAAAGTAGGCGTATCTTCATCGGCAAAATCACTTCGCACACTGTTTTTATCCCTCATGCCGCCGCTCATATCTCCATAGAGGGCATAGGTAATAGCATCAAAAATAGTTGTTTTACCCGCTCCGGTAGCTCCTGCGATCAAAAACAATCCTCTGCCTTCCAGCCCGGTAAAATCTATTTCCACCCGGTCTTTGTACGGCCCCCAGCCGGAAAGCGTCAATTTTTCAGGTTTCATCAGCTCTCCTCCTCCGCTTTTCGGGCGGCTGCCCTGACCGCTTCCATTTTCTCTTCATCCGGTTTTTCTCCCCGTATCATCTCATAAAAATCCTGAAAAAGTTCGGGGATGCTCTTTCGCTTCTCCTGCAAACGGCTCGTATAGGCCGTATTTTCCTTTTCTTCATTTTTCATCAGCACGATCTGCATGATATTCGGATACACGCTTCGCAGCGTACCGATCGGGTCAATCAATTCCTCTTCGTCCGTCAGTTCTGCGCGTATATAATCTTCGGCATCTCCCGCCGCCACGATCTCCGGCCGCATCAGCTCTTCCAGCCTTCCTCTTATTCTTCTCATTTCATGCAAAGGCTTCAGCGGAATCCTCCGTACTGTAGTCTCTCCCTTTTCTCCCAGTTCCACCAGATTCACCGACTTCCCATGCCCGGCCTCCGAAAAAGAGTAGGCCAAGGGCGCCCCTGCATAATAAATATTTCCCTGCCCTATCTTCTGCGGCTTATGAATATGCCCAAGCGCCACATAATCAAATCCTCCAAGGAGAGAAGCTTCCACATTGTCCAGCCCTCCTACATGAACCGTTGTTTCCCCGTCGGAAAGTTCGGGTTCCCTGCCCCCGTCCGTCACAAAACAATGGGAAACCAATATCTCCCTTTCCTTTCCCTTGACTCTTTGGGACAACATCCGCTCCGCTGCCTCTCCGCTGGTTTTTGCCTCCACCGTTGCCGGTCTGACAAAGGGCATCAAAACAAAGGTTACTTCCCCATAACGATCCGTAACCCTTACTTCCTTCAAACAATTTTCATATACGCCCCCTATATGAATCCTCTTATCTTCCAGCAGTTTTGCGGCAAACCCCAGCCTTTCCGGCGAGTCATGGTTCCCGCTTATTAAGAAAACCAGAATCCCGGCCTCCGCCATATCCGTCAGAAAATGATCCAGCAAAACCACCGCCTCAGCCGGAGGAATCGCCCGGTCATAAATATCCCCTGCCAAAATAAGAGCATCCGCTTTTTCCCTGCAGGATATTTCATAAATTTGTTTTAAAATATACTTCTGATCCTCCATCATGGAAAAACCATTTACTATTTTTCCAATGTGCAGATCGCCCGTATGCACTAATTTCATGCAGTTCCTCCGTCCTTACGCTGCCATATTCCCTGCCGCCTCAAAGCGTTATGCGGAAACCGTCTTTTGCAAACCAGTCATCTCCGTTCGTCAGAAGATAATCTTCCCCGTTTCTCACCGCCTCCATAAAATCCTGTATCGACTTCAGTTTCCTTCGGAATGCCATGCCTCCGCCAAACAGATCCGTTCTATGAATATCCGATCCCGCAGTCATCGGCAGTCCATGTTGCCTTCCATAGCCAACCGCTTTTTCATCAAACTCCGCCTTGTTGTGGGATTTGCTTCTATGGTTGGAATGAGTGGCATTGATCCCCTCCACAGCATCCACATATTCGGGATACAGACGAATCTCGGGAATATAATATTCCTCCCGGAACGGATGCGCATGCACTACCATCCCTCCCGCTTCGCGGATCATCTGATACTGACGCTCCACCGTCGCCGTCCGCAGCTCTTCGTGGGATAACATAAATTCTTTATCTACGCCATAAATTAAAAACTCCGTTCCCCGATATCCTGCTTCATACCCGAAAAAAACATCCAACCCGATACGATCCCCCGTCCTCTTTGCATCCTCATAGCCTTTTACAAACGTATTTACCCATTCTTTCCAGGGCATATATCTGTTGACCGCCGTATTGCCGCCCCAGTTATGGTCAGTCACTATGATCCCCGTATACCCCGCTTCTTTACATGCCTTCGCCATCTCGCTCCCCGTATGAACCGCACAGGCGCTTCCTTGGGAAGTATGCAAATGCGTTTCATAAAGATAGGGGTATTCCGTGGGCAATTTTATTCGAAAAGCGTTCATAGCGACACCTGTCCTTTCTGTATCATCATCATAAATCATTATCGATCATTTATCATAACACCATACTGAAAAAGCATGGGAAAATTTTCCCAGGAAAATTCTCCCATGCCCTGTCTTTGCTTTTTTACCGCTATTTGATCTCCACAATCCATCCTTCGGGAGCCTCTATCCTTCCCATCTGGATTCCTGTCAGAGTATCGTACAGTTTTTGCGTAACCGGTCCCATTCCGTCCATGCCGCTAGGCAGACAGATCTCTTTCCCATGGTCTGTAATTTTTCCTACCGGAGAGATAACGGCTGCCGTTCCGCAAAGACCGCATTCCGCAAAGTCCTTCACTTCCTCTAACAGAACTTCCCTTTCTTCCACTTCCAGGCCAAGGTATTCTTTCGCCACATGCATCAGGGAACGCCTTGTAATCGAAGGAAGGATGCTGTCCGACTTCGGCGTGACAACCTTATTGTCTTTTGTTACAAACAGGAAATTAGCGCCTCCTGTTTCTTCCACTTTCGTCCTTGTCCCCGCATCCAGATACATATTTTCATCAAATCCATTCCTATGTGCCGTCTGGATCGCGTGAAGGCTCATGGCATAATTGAGTCCCGCTTTGATGTGTCCCGTTCCCCTTGGGGCAGCGCGGTCAAAATCGCTGATACAGATCGTAAGCGGCTTTACTCCTCCTTTAAAATAAGGCCCTACCGGAGTTGTGAACACGCGGAATTGATACTCATCGGACGGTTTTACGCCAATCACAGGATTGGAACCGAACATATAAGGCCGGATATAAAGCGTAGCTCCTGATCCGAAAGGGGGGACATATGCCTTGTTCGCCGCCACCGTTTTGATTACCGCATCGATAAACCGTTCTTCGGGAAACACCGGCATTTCCAGCCTTCTTGCCGAATCCGCCATACGGGCCGCATTCAAATCAGGGCGGAAAGTCACGATGCGCCCATCCTCCGTCGTGTAAGCCTTCATTCCCTCAAATACGGTCTGCGCATATTGCAGCACGCCGGCACATTCGTTGATGGCCACCACCGGATCTTTCGTCATCCCGCCTTCGTCCCATGCGCCGTCCTTATAATTGGATACATATCTTTCATCCGTTTCTATATAGTTAAAGCCAATATTCGCCCAGTCTAAATTTTTCTTTTCCATATCCACATCCCTGCCCTTTCCGAAACATGTAAAATTTTCCTTACTATTATTATACTTTTTGGGGGAAAAGTCAATAAAATTGGTTGCTTTTTCATCTAAGCTTTTTGTCTAAGTTTCTCCATAAGATCACTGATCCAAGCTTCGCAGGGTTCATCAACAGGCGCTATTTCCTGCCTTTTTTGTGCAAAAGATTCCACTACGGCTATTAACCATTTATCGGCTATTTCATCTAATTGGTATCTTTTCATTCCTTGAATCTCATATCCAATCCATTCATCAAAAGACAGCAACTGTATTTCGACGCCAGTTTCTATAGAAATTTCTTCCGCTCTGCCCATTATGTCCTTTCTCTTGTCAACTTCACCATCAACTATAAATCCAGCGGTTTTTATGGCAAAAAGCATCAATTTCTGCCTTTTGCAGACTTCCGACGGCTGGCGGCGAAAAAAGCGCTTGCTTCCTCAAGAAATTCATCTTCTTCTTTCAGGCGGCGGAAATCCTTGCGTATTAGGTGTCAACTGAAATGATACAACATCATCCGGATGGATTGGAATTTCCACAGTCACAGCCCGTCTGTCATCATCCGTAAAGAACCTCTAAGCATATGCTACTACATTCATCCTCTGTTAATAATGCACCCACATCTATTCAATCTTCCAGTAAGCTATACCGAAAATCCCAATATTATATCGCAAGGATCAACATCAACATGATTTTGACACCGATCATTCCTATGTATATGTATACATGATACCCCTTCTTTATTCAAGTATAAAACTACTAGTGACATTGCAAATATTAGAGGCTTAGGACCATCCGGCACAAAAATAATACTTCCGATATCAGAATATTCTATCGCTATTTCACATAATTTTGAAAACATAAATGAAAAATCTTCAAAGCAGAAGGATAACTCACCTACTGCTTTTGATATTATTTGTTGATTTAATTTCTTTACATTTTCACCTCTTTCTGCATTTTCACGATCAAATGCATTACATGTAATATAAGAATCCGGATCTATTTCCGAAATAATTGCTTTAGTTCTTATAGAATCATAACTAAGACCAAATACATGCACTCTCTTTTCCTCAGTTCTTAATGACGGTTTTCCAATAATTGTATACGTATCTATTCCTGCTGTAGGATATGCGGTATAATCAATCGGATATTTTCCTACCACATACCAAAAATATGTCTTTCCTTTGTATTTATTCAATAATATCGGTAAATTATAATACCAACTTCGTGGCATGGAAGAATAGTCAATATGCACTCTCAATTCACTATTATCTTTTCTTTTTTTCTCCACAAAACTACATATTGTATTCTGAACAAATTTCCCAGAGTTATATGTAGATTCAATACAATTAACTTCATTTCTCTTTAATTCATTTATTTTTTTCTTGTCACTATAGTCATCAAAAAAAAATACTAATATATTATCATTTTGCATCTTGCTTTTTATCTTGTCAAATAAATATAATGATCTTTTTTCATAACCAAATGCACAAACAAAAATATCATTTTCTTGAATGATATTTTCTTTATACTTTTCATTTCTTATTTGCTTCATCTCTCATTACCTCAAAAATAGTCAGTTGATTTGGATCAACATAATTTTTCTTTTTTATTTTTCCCTTCACCGTATATGAATTGGTATTTATATCTTCTAATTCTGGAATAGAGATTGGAACATCGCTACGTATGGGCAGCCAATACTTTACTGCATATGCACATGATAACATCAATTTAGAAGATTTTGAAATCCCTCTACGCTTTGTTTCATCGTCTGTAATTACTCTAGAATATGCAATCGCAACTTCCAGCCACTCATATGATCCATCTGATACTGTAAAGTTCAACCCACCTGTAACAAGGTTCATTCCATGCACCTTTTCCTGAATCTTCTCTGAGATGGCATTTAATTTTTTATATGCCTCTGGGCCATTTTTTTGCAGTGCTTTGGTAGATTCACAGATATCACAGGCAAATTTATATATTACATCATGCTGTGCTCTAGTTGTTAATTTAGTTTCTCTTGCTTTGTCAAATAAACTGCACATAATTTGTATAAACATTCGAGGATTCCCTTGGCTTACTTTTCTAATTGTTTTTACACCTGCAAACCATCCAGGTTTGTTATTGCCTTTCTTAGCAATCTTATGTACCTCTCGCAAGAAAAATATCGGCGCATATTTATCATAAACAGTTTTCCTCAAATTAGAATAATTAGGTGCATTTTCTCTTCTTTTTTCTGGAAAACTTTTTATTATTTCCTTTTCTATCACTTCATACGAAGCCCTATCATCCTTAACAATTTCCCTATAATAATCAATATAATCATCATTTCCGATTTTGCCAACAAAATCTTCTAAACTATTACAATCACTATTCTTTTTAAATCTATTATTTATTCTATGCCTACATAATTTATCTGTTAGCCTAATAAAATCGCTGCTGTTATAATCCATATCAACTATTTTATAAGAAAAATCATTTCCATCTGAAACACTTATACCTTCTTCCAAAGTTGCCAAAGTTTTATGATAGAATGGTAAAGTTGCAACTTTTAATGCTATTCTGTTAGAATCCGATCTAAATATGTTATTTATACATTTTTGGCATATTTCATTTAAAAACTCCGCTTCATCAATACATATGATCCATGTTGGCTCTGTTTTAAATTCCAAGATATGGCTTATACTATTTTTAACAGATAATAACGTAGAACATATTTGTCTACGAAAAACTACTGGTATTGATGTTTCATTAAAATTTATCCAATCTATATTGTAGTACATTTTGTCAATCTTCTCTCTAAGATCTTCAAAATCGCATATTTCAGATTGATCATCTCCAAACCATATATTATCTAATTTTTTCACTAAAGATACTCTTTTTCGAGCTTTTTCAATTACATCATCCACTTCCTCTAACATTGAATTTAATTCAACCATAATAGAATTCGCTAATAAGCAGTTGAACAATACTTGAAAAAGAAGAATTTGCATTTTCTCTGAATTAATCCCATTCAAGGGCGCAACAAATTCCAAATGCATTGGAACATATAAGGCTATAAATTCTTTCTTTTTAACCAGCTCTGCCGCACGACTATCTTCTACTGTCTTAATCATGGAATATCTCATCATTTTTAATAAAAATGTTTTTCCACATCCTCTAGAACCCAGCAGAATCTCGTGTTGATCATTAAATAAAGTCCAAAATAATGAAATCGGTAAAAATTCACTGGTAACTTTATCATCTGAAAAATTACGAGCCTGACTATCACTAAATGGATTCTGTCCACCATGTCCTTTTACTTGGTCTGAAAATGGCATAATTACCTCCTTATTTTTTTAATAAAATTACTTGTTCTGGGAACTTTCCAACAATATTATGCGTTGGTCCTAAAATTTCTTCAAAAAGATTATTCAATTGATTATATGTCATAAACTGTAAACATTCATCCAAATCATCCCAATATAACGGATGATCCCCCGGCTCTTTATATTTCTCTACAGCAGTTCTAACTTCGTTTTCTGAAAACACCTTTCCCACTTTCATTACATTATCTATTGGAGTCACTTTACAATACTTATCAATTTTTTCCCAACCCTCCGCATCTGTAAATTTATAATTATATACTATATGATATTTTTCTTTCTTATCTATATCCAAAAAATGAACAGTATTGGGAATTTCTCCATTATTTCTATGCCCTGCATTTACAGATAGACTACCTGCACATATCATAACTATTGGTTTAGTTCCACTTTTTATTTGAATAGTTTCAACACGCGGATGATGTCTATGTCCATGTATAATAATGTCAATGCCATTTTGCGATGCAATCTCCATTAATTCTGCCCCTTCTTCAATTGTTGATATATCAATTCCCGGCATAGGGTAGGAGTAATTAGTCGGATGATGATGCATTAGCAATATTTTAATTCGATCATCACTTTTATATTCTCTGCTAATTTCTTCAAACCATTCCATTTGATCCCGTTCTAATTTTCCATGCGAAAATTGCTGGTCGCGAGTACAAAATCTTCCTGAATTAAGCACAAATAAAACAAAATCATCTTTTTTAACAACCCCCGAAAAAGGTGCCGGACCATAAGCATCATAGTTTTTCCCTAAATACTCCATATTTATTTTTGCACAATTTGCTGCTATCATTTGATATTTACATTTGACAATCTTTCCTACTTCCTTACTCACATTTTGAACGTTAATCCCAAGATCCGAAATACTCCAATCAATATCGTGATTTCCCAATACACAAAAAATATTATTGCATTCTACACCAGTCCTCTTTGCAATATCAAGTATTTCCTGTTCACAATAATAGAATTCTTGTGGATTTCCTAACGAAGTCAAATCACCTGCCACAAAAAAATATTGAGGGTTCATTTCACTAAATAACTCTATTAATCCTTCTTTTAGTGAGTATATCCCTTTGCTCTTATCTTGAATTTCTTCTCCAGGCATATAAAAGCTTGATGCTCTACAAAATTCTCCAAAATGTATATCGCTTAGAATAGCTATTCTACTCATGCTTCTCTTTCCCCTTACTTTGCTTCCTATTTGAAGTAATCATTAGTTCCTTAACTTTTCCTCTTTTATCTGCTTGTCCTGCTATATTACTTGAGCGTTGAAGAATATGAACGTAAAATCCATCGCTTTTATACATTTCTATTATTTCTTTACAATATACATTCGTTAGTGCAATTTTAGCACCTCGTGCCTTTGCATTAACCAACGCCTCATGTAATCTTAATTGATCTTGCCATACAAATAATTCATCATTATATTTAGTAAAATTAGCTTTTCCACTTGTGGCATATGGTGGATCTGCAAAAATAAAATCATTTTTCTTTGCTTTATTTATAATTTCATAAAAATCTCCACACATTAATGTAGCATGCTTCAGGCAATTAGCATACTGATCGAACTGGTCAATATCATATGTAAAATTGTTTTTTGTTCCAATCGGCACATTAAATTTCCCTTGCTTATTGACTCTATACATTCCATTATAACAAGCACGATTTAAATAAAGTAATCTGCCTGCACACTTTAAATTATCAGTTAACATTGCATCGCGTATCTTATAATAATGCTCTTTAGTATGCCTTTCTTGATGGTATACTAATTGTCCTTTCAACTCTTTAGGATTGTCGCGCATTATTACATAAAGATTTATTAATTCTTTATTTATGTCCGAAAGTATGGCCTCCTTAGGTTGCAATGAAAAGAATACTGCCCCGCTACCCAAAAATGGTTCTATATACATATTATATTCTTTGGGAAAATATTCTTTATATTTTTTTGCAAGCCATCTTTTTCCACCTGGCCACTTCAAAAATGGAACTATTTGCTTATTCTGCATTTTACACCTTATTTGCCTCTCTCTTCTGTTTTACCTAAACATTTTTAAAATACGGCTATTTCAATTTGTTAAAAACATTAATTATCTGGTTCTTCTAAAATCTAAGGTTTCAAACAGGATTTTTCTGAAAATATTCTGACTGTCCTTAGCTTATTTAGAGTAGGTCGCTACTCTCCTCAATTTCTTTACAAATGACCTTTATAGTCTCCAATATCCCCTCGTGCACTACCTATTCTTTCCAAAATATTTTTTTCCTGCATCTCCTTAATGCTCTTTTTAACCGCTCTTATAGTAATATTTAATTCCTCCGCCATTTCTTTTTATGTCACTTTTGGATTATCTAAAATCATCTCTATTATTCTTTGTTGTGTCTGGTTCACGCCTTTTGGTGAACTACACTATAAGATGGTCTGTGTAAATTTACCCGGAAACTATCTCCTATTTCAAGTAATTCTGGTTCTCTAATTCCATATTCTCTACAACTGCTGAACATTCTTTTAATACCAGTTCCCCAACTTTCAATAATTTTCATCCTACTGAACACCTCGGCAATGCATCTATTGCGGATTTTAGAACCTCCTTCTTTAATCTGCTTTATTGTAAGCCCTCCATATAGCATTCCTGGAGAGGTAATTTCCACCCTATCATCATACACTGCCACCTGTACACATGCTCTATCTAAAAAATTTCTATGCGTTGTTGCATTAACGATAGCCTCTCTGATTGCTTCTGTTGGCAACTCATATGCATCTGTTCTAATCAATCCATTTATTTCTACTCCAAGATTGATATGCTTTAATACGAATTTATATGCTTCTTCTATCTGCTCATAAAGCGGACCAGAAAAATCTCTTTTATCAATGAAAACAACCCTTTCTGTACCTTTGAATAATGCACATTGGATTTTTGCAAATGGAAATGTATTATTTGTCAAAAGTACGAAGGCATTCGTCGGAACCAAAGTCCCATCTAAACTTTTAACGATTCCCCAATTTATAAGATTCTGCAAAGCAACATCCTTTACTTTCTCCTTTTCACTTTTGGTTTTTGCTGCTTCGACCATATATTTTTTTATAGCAGCACATAACTCTTCTGCTTGCTTAATATCAAATTTCTCCTCAACACAGACTATCTCGTCAAAAGAATGATTAGAACCCTGCAACTCCAAGTCTTTAAGGATTGCCTCATCAACAGGGGACATGCGGACATTTTTTTAGACCACTATACCTATACTCCTTCTATAATCTAGAGGACTAAGTCCTCCGAGTGTTGATTTGATGCGGCCTTTGCAATACCAATGCATATAACTGTTTATCTCTTGGATAAAATCTTCAATGCTATATGGAGCCCAATTATGTCCATAAAGCATTTTTATCTATGCAATTTACCTTTGAATTCTCAAATTTTTTTCCAATACCTGAATTCAATTCCAATGTCCTGCAAAACTTCTGCTCAATTTCAACAGATTCAATAATATCAAAGCCAATATCGCTAAATCCTATATCCAATCCACCAGCACCAGAAAACAAACTTAATGTCCTTATTTTGGGGATATTATGATCCTCTAAATATTTTTTTACAGATTTTCCAAAAAAATCCGGCCATGCAGGTACATGATTATCACACCCAAGCTTATGACAAATATCGTTGAATGTATTTTGTTCCTCCCCCATTGAAAATAAAGATATCTGTTCCATCGTACTTGTCACTTCCTCACCAGCCTATACAAATTTCTTCCCCTCCTAAACCAACCACTACCATAACTATACCCTAAACAGTTCAAAAGCGCCAGCCGTTTTTCCCGCCTAGCGCTTTCTTTTATTCGTCTTTCTTTTATTCGATTTCCTTCACTCTTTCATACTTCACAAACTGATAAGCGATATCGAAATACGTCTGTTCCTCGCTGTCCGCCGTGATCTTCCATTCCTCCATCCCATCCAGGTCGGGGAAAAAGGCGTCCGCCTCATACCGGTGGTCGATCCTGGTCACATGGGCCACATCGCAGTAAGGCAATAGCTGCCTGTAAACGCTGTCGCCGCCCACGATATAAATATCCTCGCTCCTGTACTTTTTCAATTCTTCCATCAGTTCTTCCAAATTGTGTACCACCACGGCATCCCTTACCTGATAATCCTGATTGGAGGAAAGGATAATGTTCGTCCTGTTTTTCAAAGGCAGCCCCTGTGGAAAAGTTTCCAATGTTTTCCGGCCGAGTACCACTACTTTGCCCGTCGTTTCCTCCCGGAAAAATTTATGGTCATTGGGTATCCTCACCAGCAGTTCTCCTTTATTTCCAATTCCCCAATGGCTGTCCACTGCCACGATCACATTCATATCCCGTTTTCTCCTCTCTCTTAAATGGCAACGGGAATATCCACCTGCGGTCCCGCCTGATAATTTTCTACTTTTACATCGTCCCGCGTGAACTGGTAAAAGTCATGAATATCGGGATTCAGCCAAAAAGCCGGCGCTTCCAAAGGCTCGCGCCCGATCAGTTCCTTTATGATGGGAATATGCCTGTCATAAATATGGGCATCCGCAATCACATGCACCAATTCTCCCGCCTTCATATCGCACACTTGTGCCAGCATATGCAGCAGCACCGCATATTGCACCACGTTCCAGTTGTTCGCTGTCAGCACATCCTGGGAACGTTGGTTCAATATGGCGTTTAATACCAGTTTTCCACTCTCTTTTTCCTGCGCCGCGCCGGCGGCGGACGTTACGTTAAACGTCATGCTGTAGGCGCACGGATACAGGTTCATCTCATGCAAATCCTGATGATTATAAATATTCGTCATAATACGTCGGCTGGACGGATTATGCTTTAAATCGTAGAGCACGCGGTCAACCTGGTCAAATTCACCCTCGGAATATTTGTGCTTAATTCCCATCTGATACCCGTACGCCTTGCCGATAGAACCATCTTCGTCTGCCCACTCGTCCCAGATGTGACTTTTTAAATCGTGGATATTATTCGACTTCTTCTGCCAAATCCACAAAACCTCGTCAATCGCGCTTTTTAAATAAGTGGGGCGCAAGGTTAAAATCGGAAATTCCTCCTGCAGGTTGTAACGGTTTACTACGCCGAATTTGCGTATCGTATGAGCAGGCGTGCCGTCCTCCCATTTTGGGCGAACCTCTTCTTTTTCATCACTGACGCCATTTGCAATAATATCCTCACACATCTGAATAAAAATCCGGTCTGCCTTGCTCATAATCTCCTCCATATTCATTTCTTTTTGGTGATTTCATAACTCATATCAATCATATGAGTGATTTCATCTATTGCGGTTTTATCTATCACAATTGTTATCCAATGCTCCTTGTTCATATGATAAGCGGGGAAGAATTTTTCTCCGTCAATCAACGAACCTGTCAGCAGCGGGTCGCATTTGACAACCAAAATATCCGTTGCGCCAGCCTTTTCAATCCCTAATTTTCTTTTTGAAAGATTGATTAAAACACCATACCATTTTTTATTGTACTTATGACGAAATACCGCGTTACAAGGAAACTTCTCCCACAAGAACTGAGGCTCATGATTGTATGTTTCCTTAATATATCGAATTACCCTTTGTGTTTCATCACTCTGAAAAAACATCATTTCTCCCTATCAGATATCAAGGTTTACTACCGTGTTGGAATAATCCTCAATAAACTGACGGCGTGGTTCAACCTTATCGCCCATCAGAATGGAGAAAGTTTCGTCTGCCTTGATGGCGTCGTCCAACGTAACACGCAGCATAATTCTGTTTTCGGGGTCCATGGTTGTCTCCCAAAGCTGTTCGGGGTTCATTTCACCAAGACCCTTATACCGCTGTATTCTCGGCTCTTTGCCGGGCATATCTTCTATTTTCTTCAATACTTCTTTCAATTTTATTTCGTCATAGACATACTCCATAAACTTACCTTTTGAAACCTTGAACAATGGCGGCTGTGCAATATACACATGCCCTTCTTCAATCAAAGGCCGCATGTGACGGAAAAAGAACGTCAGCAGCAGTGTTCTGATATGCGCGCCGTCTACATCGGCATCCGCCATAATGACAACTTTGCCGTAACGCAGTTTTGAGGTGTCAAAATCCTCTCCGATACCTGCGCCCAACGCCGAAATAACCGGCGCCAGCTTTTCATTGCCGTAAACTTTATCAATTCTCGCCTTTTCCACATTCAGCATTTTACCCCACAGAGGCAAAATTGCCTGAAATCTTCTGTCACGTCCCTGTTTCGCACTGCCTCCCGCGGAATCTCCCTCGACGATATAGATTTCTGTATAAGTATTGTCTTTATCTGAGC
>ERZ808054.238-NODE-238-length-67897-cov-9.216382_pt1 | contig 67897 bp, 73 predicted proteins | sample MGYA00380201_ERZ808054 | MGnify/ENA primary metagenome ERZ808054 (study PRJEB31490, sample SAMN06133419) | mouse gut metagenome | isolation source: Z5_2 | host: mice | place: China: Chengdu | collected 2015-05 ... | reverse complement strand
TAACGGACAGTGGATCGTTAACGAAAACAATGAGGGTATCTATAAGTTCCGTTCCGATAAAGAGAGAGAATATTTCAGATGGATGTGCCGCATGTATAACGAGGGGATTCTGGATTCCGAATTTGCGACACAGACACATGAAGACTATATCGCGAAGCTGGCATCCGGCCGTGTGGTAGCGATCTTCGATTCAGACTGGGATTATCTGGATGCCGAGAAAGTGCTTAAGGCTGACGGTAAGCTGGGAGCTACCTATGCAGGTATTCCGCTCACCATGGACGCAGATACCAAGTGCGCATCCCTTATGTATCAGGGTCTGACCACCGGAACAGGTGTGGGTATCACCACATCCTGTAAAGATCCTGTGGCAGCGATCAAGTTCCTTGATTTCCTCTGCTCCGATGAGGGTCAGGTATTGAACAAATGGGGAATCGAAGGCGTGAACTACTTCCTGGATGATGACGGGCACCGTTACAGGACAGAGGAGGAGATCAAAGAGTCACAGGAGAACCAGGATTACGCGAAGAATACAGGCGTTGGTTTCCATAACTATCCGTTCCCGACCTATGGCGACGGCATCCTGGATCCTACAGGCAGCACCTACACGACAACCAGTAAGCAGGCCGTGATCGATGAGTATAATGAAGAAGAAAAGGCAGCAGTGGAAGCATGGGGTGTGGAGCTTCTGGTAGATATGTTCCCGCAGGCTGACGAGTTTGAGACACCGGACTACTCTCCGCTCTGGGCATATGCTATGCCGATCGAGTTCACAGAGATCGTTGATAAGCTGGATGAGATCTCCATGAGTGCACCGACTACGATCTGTGAGATTCGTGACGGTTGGTTCAAATCCTCGGTGATCACACCGGAAGACTTCGGTTTTGAACGCTGCACAAAAGAAGACCTAAAAGGCGGCACACCCGAAGTAAATGCTAAAATCACGCTTTCTATCTTAAATGGTGAAAAAGGTCATAAGAGAAATGCTGTTCTTATGAACGCAGGTGCAGCACTTTATATTGGCAGTAAGGCTGACAGTATGAAAGAAGGTATCGCACTTGCCGCAGAGATTATTGATTCCGGCAAGGCATTTGAAACATTGAAGAAACTTATTGAAGTTAGCAACCATCGGGAGGTAGAGGTATGACAATTCTCGATCAGCTTGCCGATCACGCATGGGAACGTACCGAGCAGGCAAAAAAGATAATACCGCCCGGGGAACTCAAACGGCAAGCCTTATCCCTCCCCAAAAGCTCCTTTGCTTTTGAAAATGCACTGAGGAAAACAGGTATTTCCTTTATCTGTGAGTGCAAAAAGGCATCTCCGTCAAAAGGATTGATCGCTTCCGATTTTCCGTATCTGCAAATTGCAAAGGAGTACGAAGCGGCAGGAGCAGACTGTATTTCTGTGTTGACAGAACCGAAATGGTTTCTCGGAAGTGACAAATATCTGAAATCAATCGCCTCCATCGTTTCTATACCTTGTCTGCGGAAAGACTTCACAGTAGATGAATATATGATCTATGAGGCAAAGGTTCTGGGCGCATCGGCGGTGTTGCTGATCTGTTCCATTTTAAGTGCGGAACAAATCAAATTATATATCAGCATTTGTGATGAACTAGGATTATCTGCATTGGTCGAAGCGCATGATGAAAACGAAGTGCAAACTGCACTTCATGCGGGAGCACGTATCATCGGTGTCAACAATCGTAATCTCAAAGATTTTTCAGTAGATACGGATAATAGCCGCAGACTCAGAGAGCTGATCCCACGTGAAGTGCTGTTTGTTTCCGAAAGCGGTGTCAGCAGTCCCGAGGATGTGGCAAAGCTCCGTGAAATCGGTGCGGATGCTGTTTTGATTGGCGAAACCCTTATGCGAGCGCCCGACAAAAAAGCCAAACTCAATGAACTGCGAGGTACGATATGACGAAGATGAAACTTTGCGGACTTTCCCGACTTTGTGATATAGAAGCTGCAAACGAACTAAAGCCGGATTATATCGGATTCGTCTTTGTCTCGAAAAGCAAGCGTTATGTAACATACGAAAAAGCTTCGGAGCTGAAAAGCCGGCTTTCGCCCGAAATTCAAGCAGTCGGTGTGTTTGTCAATGAACATCCGCAAGATGTCGCTAAGCTAATGCAGAACGACATTATCGACATAGCGCAGCTTCACGGTGACGAGGATGAAGATTATATTACACAGCTGCGACTGCTCACTGATAAGCCGATTATCAAGGCTTTTCGCATTGAAACTGCGAATGACATAAAAACTGCGAAACAAAGTACGGCGGATTATATACTGCTTGATTCTGGTGCAGGTACGGGTACGGTATTTGATTGGGATCTTGTAAAAAGTATCAGAAGACCGTATTTTCTCGCCGGGGGTCTTGACGTTGACAATGTGGTAGATGCGGTCAAAGAACTCCATCCATTTGCAGTCGATGTCAGCTCGGGAATTGAAGCCAATGGGGTAAAAGATAAAACAAAAATAGCGGCGTTTGTTGACGCTGTAAGAAAGGAAGATAAATTATGACAAATCCAAACGGACGCTTCGGTGTTCACGGCGGTCAGTACATTCCCGAAACGCTGATGAATGCGGTCATCGAACTGGAAGAAGCGTATAATCACTATAAAAACGATTCCGAATTTAACAGAGAACTTACCGAACTGTTCAATGAATATGCAGGCAGACCGTCAAGGCTGTACTTTGCCGAAAAGATGACAAAGGATCTTGGCGGTGCGAAAATTTATCTAAAACGTGAAGACTTAAACCACACCGGAGCACATAAAATCAACAATGTGCTTGGTCAGGCGCTTCTTGCAAAAAAGATGGGCAAAACTCGATTGATAGCTGAAACGGGAGCCGGACAGCATGGTGTCGCCACGGCAACTGCCGCCGCACTGATGGGAATGGAATGCGTGGTCTTTATGGGCGAAGAAGATACCATTCGTCAGGCACTTAACGTGTACCGTATGAGATTGCTTGGTGCTGAGGTTGTTCCCGTCAAAGCAGGCACAGCTACCCTCAAAGATGCCGTATCCGAAGCTATGCGTGAATGGACTTCTCGCATCAGCGATACGCACTATTGTCTCGGTTCTGTTATGGGCCCGCATCCGTTCCCGACCATTGTTCGTGATTTTCAGGCAGTTATTTCTAAAGAGATTAGGGAGCAGATTCAAGAGAAAGAAGGCAGACTGCCTGATGTAGTTATCGCTTGTGTAGGCGGCGGGTCTAATGCTATTGGCAGTTTCTACAATTTCATAGAGGATGAATGTGTACGTCTGATCGGCTGCGAAGCGGCAGGGAGAGGTATTGACACCTTTGAAACAGCAGCAACCATTGCCACTGGAAGAATTGGTATCTTCCACGGAATGAAATCGTATTTTTGTCAGGATGAGTACGGTCAGATCGCTCCGGTTTACTCTATTTCCGCAGGACTTGACTATCCCGGTGTTGGTCCTGAGCACGCTCATCTTCACGACATAGGCAGAGCGGAATATGTACCTGTCACGGATGACGAAGCAGTAAACGCATTTGAATATCTGGCAAAGACCGAGGGTATCATTCCGGCCATCGAATCGGCTCACGCTGTTGCTCACGCAATGAAGATTGCGCCGACAATGGATAAAGACCAAATCATTACAGTCACCATATCTGGCAGAGGCGACAAGGACTGTGCAGCTATTGCCCGCTACAGAGGGGAGGATATTCATGAGTAACATCAAGAAAGCATTTGAAAACGGAAAGGCTTTTATCGCCTTTATCACTTGCGGTGATCCTGATCTGGAAACTACAGCCGCCGCTATTCGTGCCGCCTTAGAAAACGGTGCAGACCTCATCGAGCTTGGTATCCCATTCTCCGATCCTACCGCAGAAGGTCCTGTTATTCAGGGAGCAAACATCAGGGCGCTGAACGGAGGAGTTACGACAGATAAAATATTTGCCTTTGTCAAAGAACTTCGCCGTAATGTAAAAGTGCCGATGGTTATTATGACTTATGCTAATGTAGTGTTCTCCTATGGTGCAGAAAAATTCATTTCGACTTGTCGAGATATTGAAATTGACGGACTTATTCTGCCTGATCTGCCGTTTGAGGAAAAAGAAGAATTTATATCGCTGTGTCACAAGTATGGTGTTGATTTAGTGTCACTGATTGCCCCCACATCTGAAAACCGCATTGCTATGATTGCAAAGGAAGCCGAAGGTTTCTTATATATTGTTTCCAGTCTTGGTGTAACGGGTACAAGAAGCGAAATTAAGACAGACCTTACTTCTATTGTGAAGGTAGTAAGAGAAAATACCGATGTACCTTGTGCGATTGGATTTGGTATTTCTACGCCGGAGCAAGCAAGGAGAATGGCAGAGATTTCTGACGGTGTAATCGTTGGTTCTGCTATTATAAAGTTTCTTGAAAAGTATGGAAAGGACGCACCTAAACACATAGGAGAGTACGTGAAATCCATGAAGGATGCTATGAGATAAAGAAGTAAAAGAAGTGTAGGTCAGGCAACTCTACCTTGCCGACAAAAGAGTTATTGGAAACCCAGAGCCAAGGGATTGCATCCCTCTGGACACCCGCATATTTTCCTCGAAAATGGTATCCAAACTGCAAAAATACAATACCGCTGTAACTTCCATCCTACATAGGGATGAAAATTGCAGCGGTTTGTTGTATGCCATAAGATAAGGCAGTGCTGCACCTTCCAGCTCACCCATATGATAGACTGCTTTATGTTCTGTAACTTTATATCGAATATGTTGTTTTGACAGATATTCATACGTTTGTGTTTTGGTCATTGCGAATACTTCCCTCTCATTTTAATACTCATATTTTATGCTCATATTTTTATTTTTCATATATCCCGATTCATCATATCACATAGTGCTTGACATTTAAATACGAAAGCGATAACATGACGTTAATTTCTTCCGTCCAAAGGATTAATTTGCAAATAACAGCACAATACCTTTTGGCTTTGAACCTATAATCCCCCGATTAGAGAACTCAACCAACAGTTGAATCGCACCACTCAACCAATAGTTCGTGTATTTTTCCAGCATTTTGGTATATATTCATATCTAGGACAAACTGCCGCCGTCTGGAAGACGACACTTCAGGTCATGACAAGCCAGACTGACTGCCTCTGTCCAAACCTTCCAGACTGGCTTATGAACCAGACGCCTTCCTATGAAACGCTGTACTCTTCCTTGGAAAAATATGCCTTACAATACGATGAGCCACTCAATTTGTGCGGCCTGTCACTGGGCGGTATTCTCGCGCTGAACTTTGCAATTGACCACCCAAATACAGTGCATTCTCTCTCGCTGATTGGCACGCAGTACACGATGCCCAAACACCTTTTGCAGCTTCAAAATGTGATTTTTCATCTGATTCCTGCCTCTAAATTTCAGGAAATGGGCTTTCAAAAAACAGCTTTTATCCGTCTGTGCAAGTCTATGATTGACTTAGATTTCACACATCATTTGCATAAAATCACCTGTCCTGTACTCCTATTATGTGGTGCGCGCGACAGGGCAAACAAGCCTGCTGCCCTGCAATTAAAAGAACAGCTTCCCACAGCCAAACTCTCGATTATTCGCAATGCAGGACACGAGGTAAACATTGATGCACCCACTGAATTGGGACACATCATCAACGATTTTTTGACTTCATTCAACACATAAAAATATACAATTTTTTACTTTTTCAGGAGGTAAACATGAACCAAAAAGACATTGGAAAATTTATTGCAGCATGCCGTAAGAAAAATAATTTGACACAGGCACAGCTTGCAGAACAGCTTGGCATTACGGATAGAGCTGTTTCGAAATGGGAGACGGGAAACAGTATGCCGGACTCCTCGATCATGCTTGAACTTAGTCAAATTCTGGGGATTACGGTAAACGAACTATTAAGCGGGGAGGAAATTCATATGGAAAATTATGAGATCAAGGCAGATGAAAATCTGCTTGCTTTGAAGCAGCGGGACGAGAATAATCTCAACAAAAACGTCGTGATTTGTTTCATTTACTCATTGACTTTGATGGTAGGGATTGTGGTCTGTGTCATCTGTGATATCGCTCTTTCGGGCGCTCTGACATGGTCGCTGATTCCCTTGAGCTCTATCGTTTTCGCATGGGTAATCTCATTTCCTATTATTATCTTGGGAAAGCGGGGAATCGCTGGCAGCCTGATCTCACTGAGCTTTTTTATCCTGCCATTTCTCTATATATTGAGTCGTCTGGTAAATGTTTCCTCCGTCTTTTCCATCGGGGCAGTGATGGCTGTGATTGCAATGGTCTACATATGGCTGGTATTTGGATTGTTCAAGCGATTTCCAAACAGGGCGCTGGCAGTCTGGGGCACTGCGGTCCTGCTGCTGATCCCATTGCAGTTTGTCATCAATGGTGCGCTGTCAACAATGATATCCGAACCGCTCATGGAAATCTGGGACATACTGACTATTTTTATCCTGCTCATAGTGGCGTTCTCGATTTTTGCCTGTGACTATGCGCGCAGAAAAGGTTAAATATCCAAAAATCTATTTCCATCTCCCGCTAAATATAGTATACTGAATATATAAGACGCTGTGACAATAAGACTCAATTTCTAAACGATAGTTGCCGTCTCAAACGATGATACGAAAGCGAGGATACCAAATGGAAGAACAAGAAAAAAAGACACTGGGAGAACGAATTGAAGAAAAGTACGGCTGTTCGTGTTCGTGCTGCGATGATTTAATCCGCAATCAGGGAATCTCCGACCCGGATATCGCGCGGGCTGCCTACGAAGCGGGAATCTTGTACCCACGGATTCTATATCAAGATGCTCCAGCAGATGTGCGTGACAAGCTGATTGACCTGTTGGACAAAGGCGAGCCAGACAAAAGTCTGGTCAACAACTATCTTGTTGCGCTTGCCATGATCGGCGATGAGACTGTCGCAGAATACTTCCAAAAATGGGAGGAGGCACCTAGGCCGTGGCGTGAATCGCTGTATGTTGGACCCTATCACTACGCTGAGGAGGGCGGCTGGTGCATTGAGAACGGCAAAAAAAGGCAGCTTTTCTTCGATGCGTGCTATGCGCTGGAAAAGTCAGAGACAGCCGCGCCGGAAGAAAATGTCTATGGCGGCACAGCCGAGGAGAAATGTCCGTTTTGCGAGTCCAGCTATGTCAATGTGCTGGTGCTTGATGGCCGCGATGAACGCCTGTCCTTTCTGGGATTCCATGGGAAAATTAAAATCAAATACTGCGAAGGCTGCCTTCCGTGGTCAGGTACCATATTCTGCAAATATGTTGAGGACGGAGAAAGCACGGTTCTGCGCCATGATGATGGCGAAGAATACTTCTGTGACGATGAGGACTTAAATGACCGCACACCCTTTGTACTCACTAAGAAAATGGTTCCCAAAAGCTACTGCGACGAGTTTGAGCGCTGCGCCGTCGGCGGCAGACCGGCATTTGTCGATGATGCCTCCTTCGTAGTCTGTCCAGAATGCGGCAAGAAAATGATGCACTTGGCACAGCTTGGCGAAGAGTGGACTACCTGCGGCACGCACTATATCCAAATCTGCCGTGACTGCCAGATCGCCGCAATACAATACCAGCAGACCTAAGCATCTGTTTATAACAACTTGCAGTTCTGCGCATTTGAGCCGCTCATAGGCGGCATGGAGGATTTTCATGGAAAAATTACCACCAATTGAAAAAATATATGAAGCATATTCCGCTCTGGCGGACAACCGTATACACATGGAGGAGACTTCTGCCAAAGTCATCTCGTCTGACGGCGCGAAATCATACAAAGTTGCATGGAAAGACAACACGTATTCTTCCACAGACAACGCTACCTACTGGCAGGGCTACGCGGGCTACCCTGTCATCGGCGTTTTAATTTTGCAATCCAAATTGTCAGTGGACAGCACCATCTTCACACATTTTTCCGGTGTGAACTGGAACAGCCTGAACAAAAAACACAAAAGAGACTATCACGCAGCGCTGATGGAAGTTTTTTCAGAGAAACAACTGCCGCAGGAAAAAATTGACAGCATCGAGACCGTGACACAGCAGGTCTTTGAACAGCTCAAACAGTTAGACCTAAAAATTGTGCGAAAACTGAGCACAGCAAGCCAATAATACGCTCACTGCCCCCGCCTTACGGAGTCTCTTTGTGCCAGATCAACCAGCCGCCAAAGCTGGTGCACGAAAGATTCCGCGAAGCAGCGTCACGGAGATTCGACGAAACAGAGGTGATTGTACATGAACTTTCCATTTGACGACGCGCCAAACACAGCCGTAATTACCTGCTGTCATATTCTGGAGCAGGGCGCGCCTATTCTACATATTTCCCATGACGCGGACGACGGCATGTGGCAGTTTCTGTGTGGTGCATGTCACGATGAGGATGAAGGAAGAATTGTTTCTCTTCATCGAATCTACAAGCACGACCCCACTGTCGCCCAAACCGCCCAGATGCCATGCGGCTGTTCCGCAGACCGCCCGCATAAAGATGCCGATTGGGAGATTTACTGCTGATTCTTCCCAAATAAACACATATACCCAACAACTCTATTGATGCCTAATAGTATGACAAAACGGCTTCCTGTCTTATTGTTGTATCGTTTTCTTCAGGCTGCACATGGGGATTGGGAATACATTGAATATCCAACTCCATTTCAATGCATTCCCACTCCCCGATCGGCATTCTATACAGTTCAATCTGTACCTGCCGAAATCCAAGTGCTTCATAGCAATCCCCCACCCCTGTCATTCATGTGAGAAGAACTTCTAACTGCCTACGGCAGTTTCCACTCGCTGCAAAAGCTGCTTCGCGAAGAAACGCTAAGTCTCATACTGAGAACTGCCTAAAATACGGCACTTTCTATCGGGATTTGAAAAATTTAGATTTTCCATGTCACACAGCCAAGATTGCGTTGTCTAATAAAGTAGGAGGTAAAAATCTATGAAAAATAAAACCAATGAAGAACTACAGGCCTTGGTCGCCAAAGCCACCGCAGGCGATAAAAAGGCGCTTGAAACACTTATTGCCGGTGTGCAGGACATCATATTTAATATGTCGCTTCGAATGCTTGGCACATTTGCAGACGCGGAGGATGCCACACAGGATATTCTGCTCAAAATGATTACACATCTGTCATCATTTAGAGGCGACAGTTCCTTTACGACGTGGGTATTTCGCATTGCAGCAAATCATCTGAAAAATTATAAAAAGCATATGTTTGCACGCTATCCGTTGAATTTCGAGTATTATGGAAATGACATTGAAAACGCCAAAATTGACGATGTGCCTGATTTAACTCAGAATGTGGAAACCAATATCTTAGCGGAGGAACTGAAATTATCCTGCACCAATGTGATGCTGCAATGTCTTGATGTGGAGAGCAGATGTATTTTTATATTGGGTACAATGTTTCAGATTGACAGCCGCATCGCGGCAGAGCTTTTGGAGCTGACTCCAGAGGCATACCGCCAGCGCCTTTGCCGTGTGCGCAAAAAAATGGCAGATTTTCTGGCGCAGTATTGCGGAGAATATGGCAGCGGCAGATGCAAATGCAGGGACAGAGTCAATTACGCGATACAGAGTCATCGGCTAAACCCTTTGCAGTTAGACTATGTGTCAGCCACGGAAATCCCCATACAGACCATGATGGCGGTAAAAAACGCAATGGAGGATATTGACAATTTATCGCAGGATTTTTCATTTTGCAAACCCTACCAGTCTCCCGAGCACACGAGACATCTGATACAGGAATTTTTGGATTCCACGCAATTTTCCACCATACAAAACGCATAAAGGAGAGAATCAATGATAAATACACAATTGATTATAGATTACTTGTCGGCATTGAGCATAAATAATAACCGCGAGTGGTATCATGCAAACAAAGAGGATTTTAAGAAAGCGAATGCAGAATTTGAAAATTTATTGCAGGCGTTAATGCTCGAGATTGGAAAGTTTGACAGCAGTATCCTCCATAACAATCCCAAAGACCTTACCTTCAAGATTGTCAGAGACACCCGTTTCAGTCATGACAAATCACCCTACAATCCTGCATTTCGCGCCCATATATCCGCTCAGGGAAAACTGCCTGTACCAGTCGGATATTACCTTATGATAAAGCCCGGCAGCCAGTCCTTTTTAGGCGGCGGTTTATTCGCAGACATGTTTAAGGATGCGACCACCATGATACGGGACTTCATCGCCCAAAATGGGAAAGAGTGGGAAAAGCTTATACATGCACCGGCGTTTGAGAAGCACTTCACTGTACAGGGAAGCGCTCTAAAAAATGTCCCTGCGGGCTATGCGAAAGAACACCCTCAGGCAGAATATTTGAAATATAAGAGCTGGTATTTGGAGTATCCGATCAAGGATGAGGACTTGCGCGATGCAGAAGTATTTGTCGCAAAAGCAGCAGAACTTTTCCAAATCATGAAACCGTTTAATGACTATTTGAACAGAGCGCTTGCAGGATTTCAGATGCCGTCGAGATAATGTTCGCGCACCGGGCGTCCATCTGCCTGCCGGCATATTTCCTTTGGACGCCCGCGCATCATAATACGCAATTATTTTATTTTTCGAGTTGGTCGCAGCATTGATGATCTCAATGTAGCGCATGATCTCTCATCGCACAAGTTCGATTGAAAAATACTTCTGAAAAAAGCGGCTCGAGTAGTATTATGAAAAATTCATTCGGCTATTGAGAATACACAATATCTTTTCCAGCCTCTGTTGCAGCACTTCATTCCCTTTTTCAGTTTGATCGATACAATAAATCTCATTTCCGGTGTCCTCGTGCCACAGCAATTCATATATGGTACTGCCCAAGCTAACACGGATTATATGATACCACAAACCGTCAATTTTCTCTTGTACAATAAAACCATATTCTTCGACGAATAACTTGACAAGATATTCATTTCCGTCAATATAATCAAAATTTACGAGTAAAAATCTAATGCTGTTCCCATTCTCTGCATCAATACATTTTTGATATGTCACCGCCATCTTTTACCCCAAGCTTTCTCACACTTCAAAAAATATATCATAAATCCGACAGTCTTTCTCATATTCACAGACAATATCCTTATGCTCAAAACGTTCTGTATTCTTATTGGAAAACGTGATGTTATACAAATCAGCCCCCTCAGCACTTCCAAACAGTGTAGTGTGGCTATGCCGGTCAGCAAAACCCATTATTTTAAACCCATTTCCATTATAGGAACCGGTAAACGGATTATCCGGTGTCCCAATCGGAAGCCATGCGTCCTCTGAAATCTCAATATCATTTTGCTGCATATAGTTTTTGTCAAGCCCGCATTCACGAATCGAGCGAAGCTGTGACTCCGTCGCAATCATATAATACACTTTGCCATTGATTGTGATCGTGTCTATGTCTTGTAAGCCTGCCTGTTCAGCAGTATCAATTCTTTCTATCTCATCGTGCACTCGCTCGTCCATCGTCTCAAACGCAACTTGATCCTCAAGAAGTGTGATGCGAATCCTTTGGCTGCTGTATTTCTCTGCTATTGCTTGAAGTGTTTCCAGCATCTCCTCCTCTGTCATTGAAACAAGCTGGTCAACTGTCGATGATTCCCAGTATCCACGAATGCTGTCCATCATTCCGCCAAGGCAGTCGTCCCGCTCGCCAACGCGGACGGTTTCGTTATCCGAAATATGATACGAAAAGGCATAGTACAGCGAGCACCACGCAGAACGGCCGCTTTCTCGGTCAACTTCCTGCTTACTGCGCAGAGAAACCGTCTCCACCACATCACGCACGGGTTCATTTTTCTGAATACTTCTGACATACGCAGCATTTTCCATACCTGAAAAATGTGCTGTGACTGCCGCAAATGCCTTCTCCTCCTCTGTCAATATGACACGATAATCTTCATAAAAATTGTCAACGGCAATCCGCTCTTTCCGATCAAAATTGTGATTTGTCCATTCTAAGAGTTCCTCGTTAAATTCCGCGATGGTTTTAGCGCGGTACGCTGACGTTTTCAGCGTAAACAAGCTTTGGTAGTCCTCCTCTGTGGCGGGCAGCTCTTCACGCAGCCGGTCAGAATACTCCTCCTGCCCCCGCTTATATGCGTTCGTCACAGCCAAGCGTTTCTCTGTGGCTTCTGCCATCTCCTCCTGCGTAGCTTCGCGCAGTCCAGTGATTTTCCCGTCATCATATTCGGCATAAAGGTCAATCGCATCGTCGGCGTAGACGCCTTCTCCAATTCCAAGATGTGTAGAAATAAACTGATATTGCTCTGTGTCATAAATTGCACGGACTTCTTTTCCCTCAAAATACATCCTAAATTCGTCAATCTTCTGGTCATAGTGATAGGTAACGCCAAACGGCACATAGGGCGCAAGCATGGCCTCCCACTTATCAAAAGACTCTTGCTGCCAGTCCGCCATCTCGTCAATCGGAAGCTCCCCCAGCGGAGTATAGTGATAGGCAATCGTAATCCGAAGCGATTCGTTCTCCCAGCTCCATTTTATACTCTCAATCTCCTCATCGAGTATTGTGTGCATAAATTCCTCATCGCGCAGCTCCACAGGGTGCCATTCCCGTGTTTCAAAAATGTGCTTTAAGTCCTCCATCACATGCTGGCGCGCAGTGTTGTATTGATCGACAGTCAATTGGTCTGCGTCCTGAATCGAAAGTGTCACCGTATACTCCAGTATGGCATTGTCCGATGCACTCGGAAAATCTGTCGTAGCAGCCCCGCTAAAATCTCTGGTCTGCCACCTTTTAGCTGTGAGTGGCTCAAGAATATTATAGTAAAATGTAAGCAGCTCTTTCGTATTTTTGTCAGCCGCAATGTTCCCCTCGTAAATTGCATACAGTGTTTCATTCTGAGAAATGCGCTCTAACAAGTCCCTGTATTCCTTTGTGTCAGTGAGCGCCCACACTTTCTTCTGATAGTCAGAAATGCACAGCTCTTCATAACCTTGGAATTGTAAGGCTTGCAGCTTTTCGTATTCTTCTTTTGTTAAAGTTGTCTCTGTTGTCAAATTTGCTTCTGCTTTTCTCGGTTCAGCCGTTTTGCCTGCCGCAGAGGAGGCAAAGACCGCGGTCACGCTCAGAACCAATACTGCCGCCAGCAACGCTGCGGGCAATGATTTCTTTTTAATTTTCATAATTGCTGTAATCCTCTCTTCCATTGCATTCTTTCCTATTTTGAACAAAAACCCATTTCCAAGCGGCAAATATGTCATTACATTGCTGCGCTTTTCCTCCATCTGGATTAACATTTTGGCATACACAGATTTTGCGCTCTCGCCAAAGCGGCGCACAACATGCTCGTCGCAGGAAATTTCCACATCCCGGTTAAAAAATACATACATGATCCACACCAGCGGATTGAACCAGTGGATACAGAGTGCAAAAATACAGACCAGCTTTGTGAGCGCGTCACAGCGGCAAATATGAATGTACTCATGTGCCAAGATATACTGTAGCTGCTGCGTGTTTTCCCAGTCCGTATCTTTGGGCATCAATATCACGGGACGCCAAATGCCATAGGTCAGCGGCGTAGAAATCCTGTCGGATTGTCTGATCGAGATTGTACGGCAGCAGTGCTTTGTGAGCCAGCCCTGCGCAGCCAAATTTTCTACAGGGACTGACGTCTGAAATTCAAACCGGCAGCGCAGATAAGACTGCGTGAAATATGTCATGCAGGCAAGCATTCCAACGCACCAGATAACAAGACGTATTGACACTGTATCATTCATAAATGCAGCCAACTTTTCTGCCATCGCCGAAAATATGACATGATTGTCAGTATTTTGAGCGTCACTTTTACTTTCAACAGCCTGAACAGCGTTCTGTGCTGCATGACTTGGATCTGTTTTGGTATAATTTATGACATGTGTGTCATTTTCTAAAAACAGTTTCGGATTCACTTCGTCTGCACGATCAATGTTCTCTAACGGTGCTTGATTCAAATTATTTTTCGGTGACTGCTCCGAAATCCCACTGTCTATGACGGTTCGATCAAGACTCCGCCCAATCCACGAATACACGCTAAGTTCCGACGGCACTGAAAACGGCACAATCAAACGAAATAACACAATTCCCCACAAAATAAGGAATGTATCCTTTGGCAGCCGGTTCATTGTCAGTGCGCGCAGAACCAGAACGACCAGAATCAAGACTGCACCGGAAAAGCTCATCTGCAAAATACTCATTTTCCCCCTCCTCTCTGAAATCAATACGTTCCAACGCTCAACTTTCCTCCTCGACAATTTGCCGCAGCCGCTCAATCTGTCCGGCTGTCAGCTTCTTCCTGCCAAGCAGCGCAGCAAACAGTTTGTCAGCAGAACCGTCATAAACCTTGTCAATCAGCTCATTGGTCTCTGCCTCCTGCACTTCCTCCTGCGAAACCAGCGCACGGCACATGAAATTTGGCTCGCTCCGCTCGATGGCCTCCTTTTTCATGCAGCGCTTAATCAAGGTATAGGTCGTGTTTTTATTCCAGCCAAGTTCTTTATTCAATACCTCCGCGACCCGCTTCGCAGGTACAACACCCTCTTTCCAGAGGACATTCATCACCTTCAATTCAGAATCAAACAATTTCGTCCTATCGTTCTCTCCGCCCATTCTTATACCTCCATCTCCTTCCAATCAATTGCTTCTAACTTCTGTTTCGATATGCATACTACCAAAGCAACAGGTACGCTCACAGCAATAAGACTGTAGTCGTCTATAATTAAAGACTACTACAGTCTTACACTTTTGTCAAGCACATATTTTCTATACTGCCAACATTATACAAAAATACCAATTCAATATAGATAAAAAGGCGAAGCCTGAACTGTTACCATCTTGTAAAGGGGTTTTCTTTTTGCCTCCGACTGTGTTATAATAAATCATAAAATTGGACCATACGTTTCAACAGCAGTCCTTAACAACAACACGAATGATCAGAAATCAAAGGACGCCTTGCAGCAGGAAGGCGAAGGCTGAACGATTTCAATACAATAACATTTTGATTGCCCAAAATACATGAAGCATTTTAGATCATATACCCCAAGGAGACCCTATGAACAATTTTCTAATGAAACCCAAAATTGATTTCGCCTTCAAGGAAATCATGAACGACGAAAAAGCCCGCACTGGATTTCTGGCTGCTGTGCTGCATCTGGACCCGGCAGACATCAAATCAACCCGCATACTCAATCCATATTTGCGGCAGGCACATGCAGATGACAAGCTTGGCATTCTCGATGTCAGGATTCTCATGAATGACGATACAGAGATTGACACCGAAATCCAGCTCTCTGAATTAAAGGTATGGTCTGACCGCTCCCTGTTCTATGCCGCTAAGATGTACACAGACCAGATCAAGCCGGGACAGAAATATAATGTGTTTAAAAAATGTGTAAGCATCAGTATTCTCGACTTCATACTGTTCGAAGATGAGAACGATTTTTACTCCTGCTTCCATATCCTAGAGGACACACGCCACTTCAAGTACACGGACAAAATGGAGTTCCATGTCATAGAACTGCCAAAGCTTCCCCCGAAGCTGCAAGAAAACAGCAGCCGTGTTGAGTTGTGGGCTAAATTTATCAATGCCGAAGAAACGGAGGAATTTAATATGATCGCAGAAAAAGACCCTTATATTAAAAGCGCCTATGACCAGTTGCAGATCATCAGTCAAGATGAGCAGAAACGTCTGGAATACGAAGCCCGTGAGAAAGCCATTCTTGATTACAACCAGAGCATCTATGAGGCAGAACAGCGCGGCGAGAAGCGTGGCGAACTACGCGGTGAGAAACGTGGTGAACTACGCGGTGAGAAACGCGGCGAACAGCGCGGACGGCTACAGGGAGAAAAGGCGGTCCGAGAAAGCACTGCCAAGAATTTGATTCAAATGGGGATTTCAGCAGAGATCATAGCTCAGGCTACCGGATTGTCGATAGCACAAATCGAAGCTTTCAAAAATGAAATCGTATAAAGTGGTCCTGCATATCCCACCACCATTTGCTGTTATGAAAAGACAAAATCAGGTCAAGGTAATATGATTTGTTCTGATTCTGTAACTGCAAAGTTTGATGGTAAATCATATAGTTTCAGTAATACAGGAAAACAACTCATAATAGCGACAAGTATTATATTTATTTTTATAAAACTAATGATGATGGACACAATATCCAAGTGGATGGTACATTATCAACTGACTGATGCAGCATTTAACATAAAGATAAAAATATTAGTTGATAGACACAACATATCAGTTTTCAATTTATTAACAAGGTAGAAAAAGGGGCACCAATATGTTAATTTTTGTTTATCAATGAGAGGTAAATTATGTATACATATGGATATTTGTTTTATATACCGATCAATGTAATATATGTATCTATTTTTGCTATAAAGGGGATTTTAAAAAAAAGAAAGAAGGAATATTATTTCTTTGTGTTAATTTTTGGTATTTACCTGAATTTCTTCATAGCAAAAGCATTTTTTCCTATTTTTACAGACGGCGCTAGTTATTATGTTACACTGTCAAATTATATAAATTTAGATATAACAAATTTATTTCAATATACGCCATATCAAATAATAGGAAATGTATTGTTAACATTTCCTCTGGGAATACTCATGGCATTTATTATAGACAGTAATAACAGCGTTAGAATAGGTATTTCAGTGCTGTTTTCTGCATTAATAGAATTTATACAGTTAAGTATGATCTTTTCATTGCATTTGATTGATGTTTTTTTTGATATTAATGATATAATATTAAATGTGGTGGGCTGTTTACTTGGAAATTTCCTATTTTACTTATTCTGCAAAATTTATATTCACATACAAAACAGCCCGTGCCGCAATTCGGTTATAAGATATTTTTATCAAGTGTGTTATAATTGCGCAAATCATAAGTCAAGTTTATATGGTACGAATCTGATTCAGTGATATGAGACGGTTACTATTGTTTTAGGGTAGTGTCATATCTGATGGCGAAACACAGGAACCAAAGGTATCCATTCCGCAGGAGGATTTCTGGGCAATGAAAGATTCTGAAAGTGCCAGTATGCTGAAGTTTGTCACGGGTGGGGGATTGTCATGCAAAAAAGAATGATTTTAATGGTAGGAATAATGATTCTGTTGTTTTGTGTATGTAACAGAAGTGAAGATGAGAATAGCAGGGAGCATACTAATAATGTTGAAAATATCCTTATTAATTGGGAAGGGGGCTGCGAAGTATTTGATACAGAGGTGGAAGATATTACTGGTATTATCAGCGATGTCGAGGCACTGGCATGGATAGCACCGAGAGGCGGTGCAGGGATAATATCAGAAGGTAGGGAAATAAAAGAAAATGAAAATGAGTACATAACCCAGAGTAACATATTATTATCAAGCGAAACAGACATTTATCCGAATGATTCTTTGGAAACATGGATCAGGGTTGTGCGGACACCTGTACCAGCACAGACTGGTACAACTGAATCCGGCTATAAAGATATCATTGTGTATAAGGAGGAGGATAATGCCTGTCTGGCAGTGCAGTCATCTAAAAACCGGAGAGTATGGACATTATGGGAACTACCTCAATATGGCGTATGGTTAGAGAAGGAAGTTGCAATTTTTATACGTGTTGTGACAGGATTTTAATTTGAAATAATGGTTTACATTTTGCAATTTCTTTTTAATATAAGACATGTTGACGATAAATAGGTACTGAATTAATATTAAAATGTTTGGAATTAGATTTGAATTAAAGAGGGAAATCATATAATAAACAATGAAGCAATTATTTATATTATTATTACTATTAGGGATTTGTTTTCTATCATCGTGCGGGAACAGAGTTCAATCAAATTTTGAACTGGAAACTATCAATGATCAGTCCGTTTCGAATGCAGAAAAAGCATTTTTATCCGTTCTTTTCAATGAGGAGACTTTCGTATATCATAGCAATACCCAATATGATTCTTACTATTTAATGAACGGATATCTAAAGGATATACCATTTAATGATAAAACCATGGAATTTTCCCAGTTTGCGGTTGTTGATCTGGACGGAGACAGTATGCCTGAAATTGTACTTGCCGTCGAAGATTATATAGGTTTTGTTATTTTGCGAAATACAACAGATGGTGTACATGGTAATTTTATTGGTTATAGGTCTATGCTCCAGTTAAAAGAAGATGGTTCGAGTTATGGTACTGCAAGTTCTGCTGAACACTGGATTCAAAAAAAGTATTTTGTAGGGGATACTGTTTTGGACAGTAACAAACTATATGTTGATGGCGCATCATATTTTATTGATGATTTAATTGCGGTTAAGGAAGATGCAGATGAAAAAGCCAGACAATGCTGACTTTTTTTACATTCTGGGACAGCCACTTAAAAGCGGCTGTCTGTCATAATTATTAATAATACAATTCTATCTATATGTGTATATGCTACAGCAGCCTTACTTCTTCTGGCAATCAGAAGATAAGCTGCCATATCCCTTCAAATACGCAAGTTCCTTTTTCAAGTCTGCCCGAATGCTCATATGCCAGAAATATTCTCCCACAAACAGCAATTTATGAAGTGCATCGTCCCACAAAAGTGCATGGATTAATCTCGGAAACGAATAAATCTTCCTACTCGCCTTGATGCACTCCATTTGCAGCTCATAGGGCGTCATGCGCTCTGGCTTATGTACTGCATTGCCGTTATATCTACTCCAATCCCTGTGCAGCAGTCTGTCCTTATGGCTTTCGTACACAGGAGTCCCGGGCACGAAGTACATACACTGAATCAGTGCACCCTTGATATGATGTTTGATCACAAAGTCTGCAAGCTGGTCCCCGGCGCCAACAGTATGATTGTCTGCCCCCAGTATGAACAGTCCGCGGACACTCAGTCCGTGGCGCTGAATATTTCGTATGGCCTCCACGATTTTGCCTCTGCTGCTTTTCTTGTGATACAGCGCAAAAGATTCATCGTCAATAAACTCAATCCCGACCGCCAGCTCCACAAAACCTGCTTTTTTGAGCAGCGCCAGCATTTCATTGTCCAGTCCGACCTCCCAGCGCGCCTGCACGGTGAAATGATATTTGATGCCGCTGTCAATGATCTTTTGCAGCACCTCCATCGCCCAGACACGGTCCGCAAAAAAGTTGTCATCGGTAATCCACAATGCCTTCAATAACCTGTGATGCCCTTCCTCCTGAAACGCAATTGTCTGGCGGATATCCTCCAACACATTATCGGGTGTCCTCGTCCTAACCCGCCGCCCGAAATGACGCACCAGCGCGCAGTAATCACAGTTGTGGGGACAGCCTCTGGAGGCATGCACCTGCCCCCAGAGCGTGTTGTGTCCCGCCATTTTCTTATAATGATAGACCAGATTTTTGTCTGGTATCGTCTCAAAATACGCCGGCGGCTTCCGCTCTCCAGTGTGAAAAAGCCTGCCGTCCTTTCGATAAGCGACGCCCGGAAAAGTGGGTGTCTCTTTTCGTTTCACAGCTTCCACCATCTCTATGATGGATTCGTCCCCTTCCCCCAAAAGTACATAGTCGCAGTATTTCACAGCTTCTTTGTAATTCATCGAGGCGTGGAGACCACCCATCACAATGACGGCATTGCTCTTTTTCTGAAAATAGCGCGCCAGCTTGTATCCACGCACAGCATTAAAGGTAAAAATACCGATAAATATAATGTCCGCGTCCACAAGGTCCTCCATCACCAGCCGCGAGATTGCTTCGCTGTACATCAACGTGTCAGGTACTTTTTCTTTCACAATCGTTGCCAGCGTGTTCAGTCCGACAGAGGGCGTTCGGATATATCTGTCGTACACAAAATAATTCAAAGGCGTCGGTTTGTAGGGTCTGTTTCCCGGCTCTATAAAACGTACTTTCATACTCAACCTGCTTTCTATACAAGTATGCTGACCACTTGTAATGCTTATTCCCATATCCAGCAGTCTCTTTTTCAGTTCTCGCTTCGTACTATCCTTCTTATTTTACAGGAAAATATATTTGCAGATAAATAAAACTGCCAGCACATACATGAGCGGTGTCACCTTCTTTGCCTTGCCGCAGCAGACATTCACTGCCACATAGGAAAGAACGCCGATGGCGATTCCCTCTGAGATACTATATGCAAGCGGCATCGCGAGCATACACAGATATGCCGGGATTGCCTCTGTCAAGTCATCAAAATCGACCTTGACAATGGACGATACCATCAAAAAGCCTACAAAGATCAATGCCGGTGCCGTTGCAAACCCCGGGATTGCCGTAAAAATCGGCGCAAAGAAGATGGCAACCAAGAACAGCAAGCCCGTCACGATAGACGCCAGACCCGTCCTTGCGCCCGCACCGACACCAGCCGAGCTCTCGACAAATGTTGTTGTCGTGGAGGTACCGAGCACTGCGCCCGCTGAGGTGGCGATGGCATCTGCCAGCAGTGCCTGCTTGATATTTGGAAGCTTCTCATCCTTGTCAAGCATGTCCGCCTTGGTGGCAACACCTACAAGCGTTCCGATCGTGTCAAACATGTCCACAAACAGAAATGCAAACAGTACTACAATAAAGTTCGCTATGCTTACATTGGAGAAATCCCCCACAAAACACTGCCCAAATGTCTCTCCCAGCGCGGTAAAATCAGTGATGGCAAACGTCGGATACAGCGAATAGAAACCATTCTCAACATCAGCGACATAAATCCCCATCGCCTGACAGATCATGCCAAGAATCCACGTAGCAATAATACCAATCAGAATTGAGCCCTTTATGTTCAATGCATAGAGTATGGCTGTCAGCAGCGTTCCGATAATGGCAAGCAGCGCACAGATGCCAAGTGTGTGAAATTCCGCTGCAAAGCTTACGTAAGTCGTGAGCGTCGAATCGCTGTTTACGATCACATGTGCGCCCTGCAAGCCGACAAACGCGATAAACAGTCCGATTCCCGCACTAACTCCTTTTTTCAGACCACTTGGGATTGCGTTAAAAATCGCTTCCCTGACATTTGTAAGCGACAGAATGACAAAGATGATACCCTCCACAAACACAGCCAGCAGCGCCACGCGCCAGTCATAGCCGTAAGTGCCGCAGACAGTAAATGCAAAGTAGGCATTCAGCCCCATACCGGGCGCCAGCGCAAACGGATAGTTTGCCATCAATGCCATCGCAGCCGTACCGATAAAGGATGCCAGACAGGTCGCCATCAGCACCGCAGTTGCATCCATGCCAGCCGCTGAGAGCAGTGTCGGATTCACCGCAAGAATGTACGCCATCGTCATAAATGTTGTGATGCCGCCGATAACCTCTGTCTTGACATCCGTTTTGTTTTCGTTGAGTTTAAATAATTTTTCGATCATTTTACTCATCTCCCTTCAGTTATTTTTTTGTTTCTCCCCTATTTTATACTTTTTTTAGAATTAATTCAATAATTACCTCTGAATTATCATAAATTAAAAAATCGGGACATACTATATTTGAGATACTTTTTATAGAAAATACTTTTTATAGAAGATACTTTTTATAGAAGATACTTTTTAATGGAAATACGGTTTTTGGCAGAAAGGAGGCGCTATGGAAAAAACGTATCTCTGTATCGACTTAAAATCTTTCTACGCCTCTGTGGAATGCGCCGAGCGCGGTCTGGACGCCATGACGACGAACTTGGTGGTCGCGGACCCTGAACGGTCTGTCAACACCCTCTGTCTTGCCGTCACGCCCGCGATGAAGAAGCTCGGAGTCAAGAACCGCTGCCGGCTCGGTGAAATCCCCCATACAATCCAATACATCACCGCCCCGCCCAGAATGCAGAAGTATATCGACTACTCCGCAGAAATCTATGGCATCTACCTGCACTATGTCGCCAAAGAGGATATCCATGTCTACTCTGTCGATGAGGCGTTTATGGACGTGACGCCCTACCTGAGCCTGTACCGCGTATCCGCAAGAGAGCTTGGTTTACGAATCATGCAGGAGATTTATGACCAGACGGGTATCCGTGCCGCCTGTGGAGTTGGAACCAATCTGTACCTTGCCAAAATCGCACTGGACATTACCGCCAAGCCGTCGCCGGACAGCGTTGGTGTGCTGGACGAGCAGACCTATATCCGCAAGCTGTGGACACACAAACCACTCACCGATTTCTGGCGCATCGGCGCTGGCACTGCCAAAAAACTTGCCTCTTATGGCATTTTTACGATGCGTGAACTCGCCAAAGCCGACGAAAATTTCCTATATCACATTTTTGGCATTGATGCAGAGCTTTTAATCGACCACGCTTGGGGGCGCGAACCTGTGACAATTGCCGAAATCAAAGCATACCGTCCTGCCTGCCAGAGCCTTTCCAGCGGACAAGTTCTGATGAAGGATTATTCTTTCAAAGATGGGGAACTGATTGTGAAAGAAATGTCAGACCTATTGTGTCTCGACCTTGTGAGCCAAAACCTTGTCACCAAATCCATCACACTGCATATCGGCTACTCCGGTTTTCATGTCGTGGAATACGCGCATGGCACGACGACGCTCGACCTTGAAACCAGTGCCGACTTTGTTATCATTCCAGCCGTCACTGCCCTGTACCGAAGGATTGTCAATCCCCTGCTCTCCATTCGGAAAGTGACCATCACATGCAATGATGTCCGCCCTGAGACCTGCTGCCAATGCAGCCTGTATGTCCGTTTTGAAGATCTTGAGCGAAGCCGCAGACTACAGAAAGCGGTTCTGGAAATCAAACAAAAATACGGAAAAAATGCGATTTTAAAAGGAATGAATCTTGAGAACAACGCCATGACCATCACCCGCAATAAACAGATTGGAGGCCACAGAGCGTGAAAAAACCACCCTACCCCATGCCCACAGAAAAACGCGCAAAACAATTTATGCCTTTTGCTGCCCTCACCGGACTTGCTGAGGCACTCGAGGCAAAAGAGCACGTGACCGTCCCACGCATTCTCCTGTCCGATGAAATGGCTGAGGAACTTGACCGCAAAATGCATCTGTTGCAGAGAGGAATCCTAGCCACGGTCATCTATTATCATGAAGGGGAATATGTGAAAGTTACCGGGGTCGTGTCACGGATTGACCTTACCTGCCGCGTATTGCAGATTGTGCAGGCAAAGATTTTGTTTGACGATATTGTGGAGGTGTATCTGGCTTGAAATGCCCAGCCAAACATTGAAAATCCGACAGCATTGAAGATATCATTTCGCTGTCGGATTTCTCAACGTTATTTATAGATGTTTAACGCCATACAAAACTGTACATTATTCAGCCACCATCACAATAAAATCAGTCAGCTGTTGTGTATAGAAGCCAACATTTCCATTTGCAGCAACCACTGTCTCTGTATAGGGTACAAACGATTGCGCTAAATCATCAAATATATAAACATAAGTTTGATGACTTGCATATTCTGATCCTACATAGAGATTCATACCCAAACCATAGGTTAAATCGGACTTTTGTTTTATAGAGAGTAATATTGATTTAAAATTCGGCGCGAATTCGGCAAGTTTGATTTCTTCTGTACTTAGATCAAGATCATGACCTGCAAACAGAAAGGCGTTCAAATTTAAATTGTAACCAATACCATTATCAAGGTAGGCAAGGACTGTTGCATTGTCTCCATAAACTTTATGAAACAAAGCAAGCCTGAGTAACGCATCTTCATGCGGAAGATAAACACTGTAATATATGTTATCTTCTGTAATCAATTCCGTTTTGCTTCGTGCAGTCACCAATCCGCTGGTATAATTTGTGCTCGTTTGTTTTTTATCAGAAGAGCTTGATTCATGGTCTGAATCTTGACTGCTATTCATCTTTTTGTTATTGACGTTAAAATTCTGAGCAACTCGTTTCATGGAACCTTTTTCTGTACGAAACTCAACGCCCAACGTATGTTTTCCCTTCTCAAGCCGATCAAGTGTTTCCGCCTTAATCGTAATTCTAGTACTTCCAGACTCAGCAGTATAATCTACATCTCTTGTAAGCTTATTTCCATCCAGAAATGCGTCTCGAAATTCATTAAATGGTCCTTTTGAAATAAACAACTCATCCGTAATTTTTTTCTCAACACTGACATCGGGGATTGGCTGTGTAATTTCATACCCTGGTTCATCAATTGCATCCACTACGCTATCTGTACTATTCAGAACCACCAAGGTAAGTGTCTTTTCATCGATCAGTGGACTGTCATTTACTGTCATGTTTACGGTAAATTGAAACTCTCCTGTTTCTTTTGTGATACCATATATTTTACCGTCAGTGCCCAAGCAGATTCCTTCAGGTAATGTACCGCTGCTAAGCTTGTAAGTTGCCCCGCTCCAACCATTATTTTGCAGGACCGATTCATATGGAACGTTCTGCACCGCACTTTGAAGCTTCGTTGTTATAATCCGTGGCGTAATTGGTCTTGTTGTATGCGGTTTGCTAGAACCTTTGATCACGCTGATACTCGAACTTTGGTTTTGAGGCAGTACAGTGATTTCCATATTGTTATGATACCAACTGTACCCACGGCTCGCAGGCAGTAGAATTGGTGTTACAACATTTTTAGGTGTTTGGATTACGTTTAATTTTGTGGAAGCGGCAAACACATTATCCGCTTTCTTCACATTGTTTAATGAAAAAGAACTTAAATCCAAATTTCTCAGGCGCATACACTCCTGAAACATTCCATCAATCTCTGTTACCTGCCCAGTGTTGAAACTGCGCACGTTTAAATCTGTTAGATTTCTACAATTGGCAAACATATACGCCATATTGACGACGTGATCTGTATGAAATCCGCTTAAATCCAGCTTTTCAAGGCTCTTGCAGTTATAAAACATACATTCCATGGTAGTTGTTTGACTGGTATCAAAGTTCTTGAAAGTAATACTTTTTAAGTTGCTGCACTCTCGAAACATACAACCTGCGTCTTGGATTCCAGTTACATCAATTTCTGCTGCCACAATGCGCTCCCTTTTTTCATACCAAGGTGCTCTTGTCCAATACGCATTTTTATTTTCAGGAGATGAGGCAAATTCACCCGTACCTGTTACAGTCAGCTTACCATCCGCGTCAATGACCCACGTTATATTCTCATAGACACCACTTGCAATATTTGATTCTGTCTCTTCTTCTGATTTTGTTTCCTCTTCTGATTCCGTTGCTTCCTCGGAGGATTCTTCAGTCCCTCGATCGGATTCTGTTTCTTTTTCGGTCAGTTCTTCGGTTATTTGTTCGGATTCTGTTTCTTTTTCTGCTGGTTCCTCGGTTGTTTGTTCGGATGCAGTTTCTGTTTCTGCCAGTTCTTCAGTTATATGCTCGGATTCTGTTTCCACAAGTACCTCTGTAGCACTCGTTTCAGGAGTATTCATTTCCGGTATTGCCGTTCCATCTTCCTCCACCTGCATTTCCAAAATACTGTCATCTTGTTCTTCTGCCGCCTGCTCTTCCCCCATATTTTCCTTATTTCCCATACTTGTGGCGTATACGGGAAATGAACTCATTGTGATCAATGCAGACATTGCCACCGCTAGCCATTGTTTTCGTTTCATAATTTTTTCTCCTTCCATTTTTATATAGTACTCTAAGCGTAAACCATTTATTGAGGATATTAGTTCCGCAAAACTGCCCTAATTCTACAATAAACTACTTTATATAACCCATTTCAACAGGATTTTCTATCTTTCATTATATAGTTCCATCATGGCGTTGTCAATTCTATAGCGTATAAAAACATACTCTATAGAGTATATTTTTCTCATGAAAAATACATGGAAATCCATCATTTTCCACAATCAACCAAATTATTCCTATACATCAAGCTTAAATTTACTGTTATAAACCCAAAAACTGACAACACCCATGCACATCAAAAAACCGCTATTTTGTTGTGACTCTATAGCGGTTCTTTGATCGCCTAAACTGAGGTCTCCTCAGCGTTAGACTTCGTTAGCAAGGCGATTTTGGCTGTCTTGTTGGTTTCGTCTCCCACACAAGTGCCAGACTTTTTTATGGTTTATTTTTCTATGTACCTGTGATAAAATAATCGAGTAGGGAAGATAAATCTTCCCTACTCGCGCGCGACCCGTGTGACGCTTTAGCGGCTAATTTCCTCTGCACGGGTCTGTGCAATCGAGCAGAGAAAAACCTATCCACTACTACCGCGCCGGGCTCCCGTCAGCTTCGCTGACATGCTTCCTTGGGGTGACCGTGTGCAATCGAGTAGGGGAATGACCTTCTCCACTACTACCGCGCCGGGCTCCCGTCAGCTTCTGCTGACATGTTTCTTTGGGGTGACCGTGTGCATAAAAACAGCATTCTCATGCTGAAACACAACCATATTCTAAGAAAGAAGGCACGCGCAATGGCAACCAAAACAAACGCAATGCGGATACTCGACAACATGAAAATTCCCTACACGCTGCACACTTACACATGCGATGAATTTATCGACGGCGAACAGATTGCCGACATGCTCGGACTTCCCTATGAAAAGGTCTATAAGACGCTGGTCGCACAGGGCAGCAGCAAAAATTACTATGTCTTTGTCATCCCCATCGCCGAAAAGCTCGACATGAAAAAGGCAGCTGCGTCTGTCGGGGAAAAGTCCGTGACAATGCTGCACGTGAAGGAGATCAACAGCGTGACAGGCTATATCCGTGGCGGCTGCACCGCAATCGGCATGAAGAAGCAGTATGTTACCCGCATCGAGCAAAGCGCTGAAGCGCTTGAAAAAATCATTGTGAGCGGCGGCAAGATCGGCATACAGCTAGAGCTCTCACCGCAGGACCTGCGAAACGCCTCTGGGGCATCCTTTGCAGCGTTGGTTCAGTAAATCAACTGCAAGATCAAGAAAACACTTTGAAAAGAATCATGAAATGAGGTATCGTAAATGAAAACCATCTATACCACACAAATAACACAGGCTGTCCGTGAACTGTGTATTGAGGCAAACCACGCGCTCACGCCTGATATGGACACCGCCTTAAGAAAGGCTGTCAGCACCGAAAAAAGTCCCCTTGGAAAACAAATTTTAAACCAGCTTCAAGACAATTTACAGATTGCAGACACAGACAAAATTCCCATCTGTCAGGACACTGGCATGGCAGTGATTTTTATAGAAATCGGGCAGGAGGTACACTTTGAGGGCGGCAGTTTAGAGGATGCCATCAATGAGGGTGTCCGCCAGGGCTACACAGACGGATATCTAAGAAAATCTGTCGTCAAAGATCCCCTTTTGCGCGAAAATACCAATGACAACACCCCGGCTGTCATCCACTATGAACTGACAACTGGAGATAAAGTGACCATCACCGTTGCCCCCAAAGGCTTTGGCAGCGAAAATATGAGCCGTGTCTTTATGCTCAAACCTGCCGACGGCATCGAGGGCGTCAAAAATGCAATCCTCACCGCTGTAAAAGACGCAGGTCCTAACGCCTGCCCGCCTATGGTTGTCGGCGTCGGAATAGGCGGAACCTTCGAAAAATGCGCCCTCATGGCAAAAAAGGCACTCACGAGACCTATCAGCCAGCGTTCAGCAATCCCCTATGTGAAAGAGATGGAAATAGAGCTTTTAGACAAAATCAACCGCACTGGTATTGGCCCCGGCGGGCTGGGCGGCACCACGACTGCACTCGCCGTCAATATCAACACCTACCCGACGCACATCGCAGGGCTGCCTGTGGCTGTGAACATCTGCTGCCACGTCAACCGTCATGCCGTGCGGGAGCTGTAATTTTAGAAGCAACACATTAACCAGCATCGGTTGCCACTCATCCGTCTCGCTATTACAGCCGCATCCAATCTCTGTACAGAATTATACAGATCTCTGAGAACTACGATCGAATAAAACCAGGAGGAATAATACATGGATCAACACATCAACGCGCCCATCTCAAACGAGGACGCAACATCCCTGAGAGCCGGGGATTACGTATACATCACAGGAACCATCTACACCGCAAGAGACGCCGCACATTTGCGCATGGACAACGCTCTTGACCAAAATGAACCGCTTCCCATCGATCTGACAAACAACATAATCTACTATATGGGACCCTCTCCCGCAAGAGAAGGACGTCCCATCGGCTCCGCAGGTCCTACGACAGCAAGCCGCATGGACAAATACACGCCTCGGCTGCTAGACCTCGGTCTAAAAGGCATGATAGGCAAAGGCAAACGAAGTGATGCCGTCAAGGATGCCATTGTTCGCAATCAAGCAGTGTATTTCGCAGCCGTCGGCGGCGCGGGCGCCCTCCTCTCCAAATCCATCAAATCGTCAGAAGTCATCGCCTATGACGATTTGGGCACAGAAGCCATCCGCAGGCTCGAAGTGGAAAATTTCCCTGTGATTGTCGTGATCGACTCAGAAGGAAATAATCTGTACGAGACAGCCATCCATGCCTATCAGCAAGATTGACACTTTGGTGGTTGTCTCATGCAATTTTTCACTGTACACACAACCCTAATGAACAGCCGCGCTATTCGATGATGCCTCCTCCTGCGTGATTGACGCAATTACAAGGGCATTCCGTTCACCGGACAGCAAATCTATCCTTCTGCCCCTCAGTGTTGCCTCAATGCGGAAGCCTAATTTTTCGAGCACTTTTAACGATGCGCGGTTTGTCTCATTGCACTTGGCCTCAATGAGATAAAATCCGCGGTTTATCAAGTACTCCTGTAGGATACATTCAGCCGCCTCAAATGCATAACCCTGCTTTTGGTATTTCTCACCGATAATATAGCCCAGCTCGCCGATTTTTAGCGGGCTGTACGGCACGTCAATTGTTATACAGCCGACAACCGCACCGCGTCTTTTGTCCAATACCACCCATGCATCTTTATTGGTAAGAAATCCCTGCACCAGTCCTGCCATCTGCTGCCTGTCTGTCATGGGATAGTTTAGGATATATCTGCCAAGTGCCTTGTCCTGACCCCAGCTTTGATAACATGCGTCAATGTCATGCAAGTTAAAATTTCGAATCAACAGTCTTTTCGTTTCCATGCGTATACTCCTTTGTATGTTTTTACGGTTATAAACGTGCTAATTAAAAGCTCAAAATATACTTGATATTTAAACTATTCTATTCTTTTTTCATGAGAAAGGCAATACCAGTGAACGGTTGCCAGTAATGAATAGGTTACACAAAAATATAACCGCAAACTTTGTTCATCTGCCCCCAGAGAGCCAGCAGCAGTCCATCGTTATCGTTTTGCCAGCTCAAAGCATATCCATATTTTTGGCGCCCGCTACGATACTGAAAAATTTTAACCCAATTTTAATGACCTCCTCCCTCCTCTGTGTTATACTTTCAGATAGAAGCACTTTTATTTTCGCCGCCAAAAGCGACATAAGGAGATGAACAAGCCAATGAAATTAATTATCACAGACATTGAACCATCAAACGCCCAAGCCTTTCCGATCGGCATAGACGGCGACTATCAAATTATCCAGCCGCATGGTCCCATCAAGCCCTGTACTGGCTGTTTTGGCTGCTGGGTCAAAACGCCGGGGCGCTGCGTCATTCATGACGGTTACGAGAACACGGGAAGCCAACTGGGCAAATGCACCGAATTAATTCTCATCAGTCAATGCTGCTACGGAAGTGTAAGTCCTTTCGTCAAAGCCGTTCTGGACAGAGCAATCTCCTACGTCCACCCGGACTTTGTGCTGCGCAAAGGTCAGATGCACCACAAGCGCCGCTATCAGAATGTCATCACACTGTCCGCATATTTTTATGGAGAGCACATCACAGAATCTGAAAAGAAAACCGCACGGAAACTGCTTCAATCAAACGCAGTCAATTACGATGGTGCGGTAAAAGAAATCTGTTTTTATCAAAAATTAAAAGAATTGGAGTGCATTTGTCTATGAACATCGCATTGATTAACGGAAGTCCCAAAATAAAAAACAGCGCCAGCGGCATTCTGCTGACAGGATTGAAACAACAAATCGCCAAGACTGCCTCAGCCATTGACATAGGTTTCCATACCATGACTGTCTCTGAGCAAAACCTAGAGGCATTGCACAGCGCTGCGGTCTGGGTGTTTGCTGCCCCTCTCTATGTAGACGGCATACCGTCACACCTCCTGTCCTGCCTGATGCAGTTAGAAAAAATTACATGGCAGCAACCGATCCGCGTTTATGGTATCATAAACTGTGGCTTTTATGAGGGGATCCAAGCCGAACTGGCTCTGCAAATTTTGCAGAACTGGTGTGAGAAATCCGGTTTTATATGGAGTGGCGGCATCGGAGTGGGCGGCGGAGGCGCGCTTGCCCAGCTGCCGGACGTGCCAAACGGACACGGACCCAAAGCACTTGTAGATAAGACCGTACAGATCATGGCAGACAATCTCCTTCAAAACAAGTCGCAGGAAAATACATATGTCTCCATCTCATTTCCACGATTTCTGTACCAAATGGCGGCTCAGACGGGCTGGCGCCGCCTAATCCGGGCAAATGGCGGCAAAGCTAAGGATTTGGGAAAAAAGCCGAAATGAACAATTAGAAAGGAATGAAAACCGATGAAAATGCAATGGAAAAAATTATTCACCTGCCTGCTCTCAGGCATCTTACTGTTCTCCCTGCTCATGGCGGCGCCTGCAAACCAACTCTCTGTCAAGGCTGCCCCCGCCATCAACAATGCAAACAAAAAAGCCTGCTGGATTTCCTTTTTGGATATCGAAGAACGCTTGCAGGACAAGACAGAAAAAGCATTTCGAACTACAGTTTCTGCCATGTATGACAAGGTTCTCGCCTACGGCATGAACACCGTCATCGTGCACGTGCGCGCTATGGGGGACGCCCTATACCCCTCCGACTATTTTCCGTGGTCCGAGTACCTCACTAGCGACAGGCGTGATCCCGGCTATGATCCCTTGCAGATCATGCTTGAGCTTGCCCATGCCAAAAATCTGCAATTCGAGGCATGGCTCAACCCGTACCGCCTCTCGCGCGACAATGAATCAACTGCCAGCTTCAAAGCCACGTCACAGTACACCCGCTTTCTGCCCTACACAATCGAGTACAAAGCACCGGGCGGACAGACTTGTCTGTCGCTCGACCCGGCACGGAAGGAAACAAAGGATTTAATTGTCAATGGCATCCGTGAAATCGTGAGCCGCTATGATGTGGACGGCATTCATTTTGACGATTACTTCTATGTATCGGGCATGGCGGACCAGCTTGATATCGTGTCGCGCAAAAACAATGTAAATGCGCTGGTATCTCAGGTATACAGCACAATCAAATCCATCAAACCCGACTGTACCTTTGGCATCAGCCCCGCAGGAAATCCAGACAACGCGCGCAGTCAGGGCGCAGATATTGACACATGGCTCTCCACGCCGGGATACATTGACTACATCATGCCGCAGATCTATTGGACCGATGTCTATATGGCAGGAGGCGTTGCGACGCGCATGTTCACAAACCGCTGCAACGCATGGCAGGCGCTCAACAAACAACAGCTTCCAATGTATGTAGGACTGGCGCTCTACCGCGTCGGAACCAGCTCTAAGACAGATCTGGGCTGGGCGTCGAGCGATACCAATCTCGCTTATCAATATGTCACTGCAAAACAGCTCGGTTATGACGGTTATGCGCTGTTTCGCTATATGTGGCTCGAGAAGGACATTGCCGCCGCTGAACTGAATTATTTAAAAGCATATTAAAATGCAACAGCCCCACAGGTATCACTCCTGCGGGGCTGCTTTTATGCTGATTGCTTATAATCTTTTTAACAGTTCCTCTCTTGCCGCCTCATAGCCGGGCTTTCCAAGAAGTGCGAACATATTCTTCTTATAGCTCTCTACACCGGGCTGGTTAAACGGATTTACACCGAGCAGATATCCGCTCAGACCGCAGGCAAACTCGAAGAAATAAAACAGCTCGCCCAGATAAAATTCACTGACCTCGGGCATATTTACCATCAAGTTCGGAACCTGTCCATCTGTGTGCGCAAGCACAGTACCGTTCATTGCGCTCTTGTTGACAAAGTCCACCGTCTTGCCTGCCAGATAGTTCAGTCCGTCAAGATCTACAGGCTCTGTGCCGATTATGATCTCCTCTCTTGCCTTCTCAATGTTGAGGACTGTCTCAAACATCACTCTTGCGCCGTCCTGTATAAACTGTCCCATCGAATGAAGGTCTGTCGTGAGATCCACGCTTGCCGGGAACAAACCTTTTTGATCCTTGCCCTCTGACTCGCCAAAGAGCTGTTTCCACCACTCTGATACATAGTGTGCACTCGGCTCATAGTTGCAGAGGATCTCAACTGCCTTGCCTTTTCTCAGGAGGATATTTCTGACTGCCGCATACTTCATGGCATCATTTTCTTCAAACGGAAGCTCCAAAGCGCTCTTTCTGCCGCTTGCTGCACCCTCCATCAGCTTGTCAATATCCGCGCCGCTCACTGCGATCGGCAGCAAGCCAACTGCTGTCAACACAGAGAAACGGCCGCCCACATCGTCAGGAACGACGAACGTCTCATAGCCTTCCTCTGTCGCAAGATTCTTTAAAGAACCCTTCGCCTTGTCTGTCGTTGCATAGATACGCTTCGCAGCGCCCTCTTTGCCGTATTTCTTTTCCATCATTTCTTTAAATACACGGAACGCAATTGCCGGCTCTGTCGTCGTGCCAGACTTGCTGATCATATTGATCGAAAAATCCCTGTCTCCGATGACATCTGTCAAATGCTTGATATAGGTCGAACTAATTGAATTTCCCACAAAATAAATTTCTGGTGTCTTTCGGATACTCTTGTCCACCATGTTGTAGAAACCGTGGCGCAAGAACTCGATCGCCGCACGCGCGCCCAGATAAGAGCCGCCGATGCCGATCACCAGCAATACCTCGCTGTCGCCCTGAATCCTTTTTGCCGCTTCTTTGATTCGTGCAAACTCTTCCTTGTCGTAATCTACAGGCAGATCAATCCAGCCCAAAAAGTCATTGCCTGCGCCTGTCTTGTTCACAAGAACCTCCTTCGCGTCAAGCGTGAGTTTTTTCATGTACTCGACCTCATGGTCACTGATAAACTGTGCTGCCTTTGAATAATCAAACGTTACCTTACTCATCTGCTTTCTCCTTTACAATTAGTATCATTTCATCGTTCCATGCTTTTTATTTTAGCAAAATTTCCCAAAGAAATCAATTGTAAGACAAAAGTTTTCCCAAAAGATGACGAAGGTTTACACTCGGTTTCCAATAATTGTCCGCAGCAGTTCCTCCAGCTCGTGCGCCTCCTCCTGCGAAAATACAGGTGCTTTTTTCTCGGATACTTCATCGAAGTCTGACACCCCCCCAGCCGCCTCCTGCTCTGGCAGTTCCTCCGCAGCCCGAATCTCGGATTTCGCACGCCGTTCTGCCTTGGCGTTCTTCTCCTGCGCCAACTCCCACAACAGCTTTTCCTTCTCCACAATGCCGTGTTCAAGCCGCTGTGCGACGGTATTTTCCAGATAATCCGTCAGGTTTGTCTTGAGCATCTGGCGGCGCCCCGGCATGTCCACGATGGAGAGCGCGCTCAAATACAGATAAATCCCAAACAGGCTGATGATGTAAAACGGCAGCAGGTCCACAAACCGGCGCCCCTCGACGATGCCGCTAAACACGCCAAAGCCTGCGACAAAGACACCTGCAAGCATGAGCTGTCCCGATAAATGTTTCATGAAATTGATGCTCATTCCCAAGATGCGGATGCGGTTGATGTACTTGTCCACAAATACTGATATGTTTGCCACGCCGCCGTTGAGCTTGTAGCAGTTGATAAAGCGCTCCTTGCACTGATTGAGCAGTTTGTTGTCCATACCCGAAAGGGTGTCCGCCTGCTGTATCATTCTTTGGTAAATCACACCAATCGCCACCTGATATAAGATACCGATTGCCATAAAGACAAGAGTCAGTAACATCGTAGTCGTTTCTTTTGACATGATAAAATCTCCCCCTTTTCATTCAATAAAAAATCTCGCCCACTGTGATTCTAAGTATAATCATTTCCATGCATAACCACAAGACGTTTGGCGGGAGAATCGTTCGACAAATTCATACAATACCTGCGCTGTGCTGACCAAAAATACCGTTTCATTACAGGATTTTATCTTTCACTCACTTCCATGAAAGCTGTAACTGTCTGCGCTGCTTGGCACAGTCTGTGAGAGGATTTTTGCTCCTGTTACAGCTATTCAGGATTGGGAAACACGCAGTATTGCAATTTAACGGCAAAGTCACTATACTATTTCTATACAGTGCCCAAACAGTTGACCAATCACATAAAGAAAGCACGCATAAAACAATGGAAAGCAGCTCAAAGCAAAAAGTATATTCTCAGCAAGACAATACCATTTGTATACCAAATGAAAGGAGCCTTATAATGAACAATTTATCTGAAACCTCTGGCAAAACCTTCACCATCAACGGCGAACCCGTCGCAAACATTGCCCAGCTAAAACAGGTATTAGCCAATCTGACCGGGCAAAAACGCTGTCAGGAGTCGCCTCTTGGTGAAGAGCGGGACTATGCCCGTCTGGGTACAGAATTTATCGAGCGGCTCAGCCAAATCGCAAACGGTTCTGACCACCCTGACCCCCACCACTCCGATGCGCAGCGTCTTACCTGCGCCGCAGACAACTTCACACTCGAAATCCAGTATTTTCCAGAGGGAACTGCGCTGATTGGCTGGGTGGACACTTCGTATGGACTCATTTACCTTTATCATAATGACAAGAGAGACCGGTGCGCTGCGAGTCACCCTGCTTCAGATCAGCGGCAGGACGGGCAGCCCAAAGACATCTGTTTGGGAAAAGAGCTGTTGTGCCGAAACCAAAAGACGCTTCAAGACATTCTCCTTTATTTTTATGAGACAGCCGAACAAAATCCGAATTATCGCTGGATTGAGGATTTCTCCTACACGGGCAGCGGCGGCTGGCACCGGGACTGGATGAAAAACTCGCTGAAACGCACCACAATCCCTGAGGAGCAGGATCAAGCATTCAAAAAGCGGCGCAAAGCACAGGAAAACGGCGAATGGCAGTGGGGAACGCCTTGGCAGCGCAAGGATTACTGGCGCGGTGCTGTCTGCTGGGAAAATCCTGAACAGATGGCGCAGCTAGAGCAGCTAACCTATTTGGAGGCTGCTGACTCTGCTAGTTCGCAGGAGATGTCTAGTATTGATGCTAGTTCCACCCCTGTAAGCCCGGAGAATACGGTTCAAGCACCAGCCAGCGTCTCTTCTGTGCAGCGGGAACATGAGATACTCATGAGGCAGATGGCATCACGCCTCATGAAAGAAAAAGAGTTCACCCAGCGCGGATCGGGTATTCGAGACCTCTGTTTTCTGCGCAATTGCGGACATCTGCGCAGGTTAGATCTGCGCCGTAACGACGTGGAGGACCTCTCTCCCATCGCCTCACTCCACCAGCTAAAAGAGCTGACGCTGGACTTCAATCTTATCTCCGACCTGTCTGCGCTCGAAGGTCTTGAGCAGCTGCGACAGCTCTGGCTAATGGGAAACAAGGTCCGCAGCCTAGAGCCGCTGCGCGGGCTTCACAATCTAAATTCGCTGCATTTGCGAGGCAATCCTTTAGAGTCAGGCACACTGGCAGCGCTGCGCAAATGCAAACGCCTAGGCTCACTGGACCTGTCCCACACAGGTATACAGGATATTTCAGACTTGGAATACTGCCGCGCATGGTCCTTGAACCTCTATGGTAATCCCGGTCTGACCGGACTAGAAGTCATCGCAACCATGAAGAACCTTAGCTGCCTAGATTTAGACTGGGAAACCGCCCGTCGGTACGACATCACGGCACTTGTCCCCCGCCTTACAGAACATGCGCGCTATGGGGATCATGTACAATATGTTTGGCCGAAAAAATATTTTGATGAATAACCCACATGGAGGATTTTTATGTGTAAAACTTATGACGGAATGATTGGCATCGCAATCGGCGACGCGCTTGGCGTGCCTGTGGAATTTGTACCGCGAAACGAGCTTGCAAAGGACCCTGTCACCTCAATGCGCGGATATGGAACACACCACCAGCCGCCCGGAACATGGTCTGATGATACCAGTTTGACACTGGCGTTGTTAGACAGTCTGGTCAAAAACCACAGTGTGCACTATGAAGATATCATGGACAAATTTTCTGAATGGCTGCTCCACAATGAATATACCGCGACAGGTGATGTCTTTGATGTGGGCAATGCTACCGCACGCGCAATTATGAACTATGGCCGGGGCATCGACCCTCTACTGTGCGGAGGACCTTCACAGTACGATAACGGAAATGGTTCCTTGATGCGCATTTTACCAGCAGTATTCTACATTCACACGCAGTGCAAACTCTCGTTCGACTCACAGATGGAACTGATACATAATTTGTCCTCCCTGACACATCGGCACCCAATCAGCCTGATCGGGTGCGGCATCTACAGCGCTGTCGCACTGGAGCTTTTAACCGCGAAAACTTCATTGTCAGCGTGTATCCAGCAGGGTATCAATCAGGCTTTTTCGTACTATGAAAAATTGGAATGGCTTGAGCTTTCTGAATACGCCCGTCTAAAAAACATCGCTTCGTTTGCTGCTCTGGAGGAAAACGCTATTGAGAGCACAGGATATATTGTGCATACTCTCGAAGCCGCACTCTGGTGTCTGCTCAACACTGCTTCCTATGCATCGTGTGTCCTCAAAGCAGTCAATCTGGGAGATGACACCGATACCACCGCAGCCGTTGCCGGCGGTCTTGCTGGAATATATTACGGCGCCTCCAGCATTCCGCAGCAATGGCTGGATACCCTGCAAAAGAGCGACTATATTTTAGAACTGTGCACTGCATTTGAATACACCGATTTTCATTAACTTGATGGCCTCCCTTTACCACCAGTTTTGAGATGGAAACACTCTTGAAAAACGAGAAATCTCGTGATAAAATATTTTTGCAATAAAATAATATTTTGAAGAATGCCGTCATCATATGGGGAAGATGAGACATTTTCCAATCACAGGGGGAATCTTATGAAATTTCTGGCAAATCGAAAACTCGCCTCACGCATCAGCATTCTCACCACAATCATTACTTTTACGGGATTGCTGCTGTTATGGCTCATCGTGTCCAGCCGGGTTGCCGACATGGTGGAAAACAATATCACAAATCAAATGATTGACGCTGTCGAGTCGCGCGCTGCCATTATCAACGACTATGTAACGTCAGCGGAGGAATACATGACCGCCTTCGCGCTTGGCAGCGAGGTGCTTGAACTTCTTGAACACCCAGACGACGCTGCACTGCTGCGGCGTGCGCAGCAATACACAGAGGATTTTGCGGCAGTCAAGGGAATCTTCGAGGGCTTGTATATCGCGACGCCCACGACACATGTACTGACACACACCTCCGAGCAGGCAATCGGCATCACCACACGAAGCGGAGATTCGCTGGAGGAATTTCAAAGTACAATTCTGGCGCAGCCACAATTGACCAATCTGGGCATCATGAAATCCCCCGGAACCGGAAGCATGATTCTCTCAATGTACTATCCTATATTTGACAACGAAAAATGCATCGGATACGTGGGCGGCGGCGTTTATGCCAGCCGTCTCATGGATTCGCTGCTCAATCTAAACATCGAAGGACTTCCAAAAAGTGAGTATGTATTTTTGAACGTGGACACAGGCTTGTATCTGTATCATGAAGATGAATCGCTTCTGAACACACAGACGACAGATCAGGGCTATCAGGAAATCCTGCGCCGCATCAAGACAGACGGCAGCACACAGGCCGGCACTTATTCCTACGCGGACGAGAACGGCATCGACCAGCTCGTTGTCTACAAATACCTCAAAGACCGCAACTGGGTATTTATGGTGCGTGATGATGCCGCAGAGGTTTATCGGGAAGTTGAGACTGTGCGCGCCTCTGTCGGGATTCTGTGCGCGAGTGTCGGCGCTGTCATTGTGCTCGTAACTTTATTCATTCTGTTTCTGGAGGGACGGGAGTTGATGGTGATGGAACATGCGATCCGGCGTCTTGGCAACTTAGAGCTCTCCGCAGACCAAGAACTCACCCCCTTCTATAATAGAAAGGATGAGATTGGCATGATTGCACAGACAATTCACCATGTCTGTGACTGCCTGCGCAAGACCATCGACGATATTGGCAGAATCCTTGGCGAGATGGCGGACGGCAATATTGCCGTCGATGTGACGAAAAACGAATCATACTACATTGGTGATTTTCGGATTCTGGCAAAAAGCCTGAAAAGTATCCGCACACATCTCACCGATGTCATGCGCGATATCACCCAAATTGCCCAAAAAGTAAACAACGGTGCCAATCAGGTATCGGAGGGCGCGCAGTCTCTGTCCCACGGCACTGCACAGCAGAAGGAGTCCATCAATGGACTGGTATCCAATATCACTGACATCACAGATCAAATCCAAAACAGCACTGTGCGCTGCGGCAATGCCAGCGATCTCGTATCGCGCGCGACAGGCTATGCGGCTGAGGCAGATACCAAAATGGAACAGCTCATCACTGCCACAAGAAACCTTGACCAGTCCTCAATCAAAATCAGCAGCATCACCAAAACCATTGAGGATATCGCATTCCAGACAAATATCCTTGCGCTGAACGCCTCCATAGAAGCTTCCCGCGCAGGCGTCGCCGGAAAAGGCTTTGCCGTCGTTTCAGATGAGGTGCGCAGCCTCGCTGCCAAATCTGCTGAGGCCGCAAAGGACACCAGCGCACTGATCGACCGGTCTCTCCATGATGTCAAGACGGGCACAGAATCCACGAACCTCGCCATCTCCGCAATGCAGGTGATCAATGAATGCATTCAGTCGATTAAGGTACAGATGGATGAGATTGCACTCGCCAGCGTCCAGCAGTCTGAAATGATTGTCTCGGTGGAAAACCGAATCAAGGAAGTCTCCAAAGTGATTCAGGAAAATTCTGACGCCGCCGAGGAGAGCGCAGCCATCTCCAATGAGCTGACCGAGCAGTCCCAGACGCTCAACCGGCTGATTAGCCAGTTCCGAATACAATAGTTCTGCTGCTAACTATTTTGCCGATATCAATTTTGATCTCTACATACAAGAAAAATCCGATAAGACATCTTTATCAAAACTGTCTTATCGGATTTTTCTAATGAAAGCATTGCTCATCTTTCCAATTGAATAAATTCTTTTATCTTACCTCATAAATATACTGTGTCAGTGCCGCAAATTCTTCCAGTGTCAGTGCCTCCCCTCGTATTGTTGATGACAGCCCCATTTTTTCTAGTGCTCGCAAGACGCTCTCTTTTTCCAGTCGGATACCTATGGCGTTTGCCAGTGCGTTGACTAATGTCTTTCTGCGCTGGTTAAACGACGCACGGATAATGTCAAACAACAGCTTTTCATCTGGAACAACCACGGGAGGTTTGTCATGGCGCACCAGTTTTATGACAGCACTGTCAACATTAGGGCGCGGCATAAAACAGCTCGCAGGCACTGTCAGCATGACTTCTGGCTTGGCATAATACTGAACCGCCAAAGACAATGCACCGTAGTCCTTTGTTCCCGGACCAACCTGCATACGCTCCGCCACTTCCTTCTGCACCATGATGGTAATACTGTCTAGTGGCACATGACTTTCGAAGAGTCCCATGATGATCGGCGTCGTAATATAATATGGAAGGTTTGCAACGACTTTGATTGGTTTCCCATTATTTTTTTCCTGTATGATCGCATTCACATCAAGCTTTAAAATATCCTCATTGATGATTGTCACATTGTCATATGCCGACAATGTGTCCTGTTCAAGTATCGGAATTAGCTTTCTATCAATCTCTACAGCGACAACTTCTCTTGCATGTTCACATAAATACTGGGTCATTGTGCCAATCCCTGGTCCAATCTCAAGCACGCAGTCCGTTTCGCACACCCCCGCTGCATCGATGATCTTTTCAAGAATATTTGCATCAATCAGAAAATTCTGCCCATATTTTTTCTGAAAATTAAACTGATACTTCTGTAATATTGCTATTGTATTTGTCGGGTTCCCAAGTGTTGCCATCTGTTTTCCTCCTAGCGTTCTATATGGTACATCTGCCTGGCATTTTCTTCCGTAATAGATACCACCTCATCATACGTCATCCCTTTGATCTGCGCAATTTTCTGTGCGATAGCTGGTAAATTAAATGAAGAATTTCTCGTGCCGCGGTTTGGCTCCGGTGCCAGGTACGGACTGTCCGTCTCTAACAGAATCCGCTTAATTGGAACAGCCTCCACCACTTCCTTCAATTTTCTGCCATTCTTAAATGTGACAACACCGCCGATTCCAATATAAAATCCCAGAGCCACATATTCGAGTGCCATCTCCACACTGTAGGAAAAACAGTGCACAACACCACCGACTTCCCCAACATTATGCGCTGAGATCATATCAAAAGTATCCTTCGCGGCATCCCTGGAGTGAATGATCACCGGTTTTTGGATGGTTTTTGCAAGTTCAAGCTGACGTGCAAACCATCGCTTCTGCGTCTCCTGTGCCGGCTCCTTCCAATAGTAGTCAAGCCCAATCTCCCCAATCGCTACCACTTTCTTATGCCTACACTGCCCTTGAAGCCATTCGAAATTTTCTTCATTTAATTCTGCGGTCTCACTAGGATGTACGCCTGCTGCCGCGTAGACAAAAGGGTACTTCTCGGCGAGTTGAATACTCTTCTGTGTGCTGCTCAGACTCGCGCCTACATTGACCACATATCCTATTTCATTTTCCTGCATGGACATAAGCAGCATCTCTCTGTCTTCATCAAATGCTTCGTCATCATAGTGAGCATGTGTTTCAAATATCATGATCTTCTACCCTCTTTTTCTAAATTTTTGTCCAGCGTATTGCTCCATTGCACTCCATCTGATTAAATCTCGAACATAAGTATATATTACACGTGCCATGCAAGCGCGTTTTACTGTCAAAGTTGCGCCTAACTTCCTAGGAGATTCCTACACACATTAAAATTCATAACAATCTCGGACTTTCATATTTAAAATATGATAATAGAAAAGTAGAAAAATGTCAATCTCCCGCTTTCCCCTTATTGTTTATACGTACTATCTGCCTACACCCTGATTAAGAGAGTTGAGTTCCTGAGAGATGTGCTGGAATAGGTAACTGAATTTTGCAGTGAAATGTGTCATACATTTTTTGAGACATCTTCGGCATCCTACAATAAATTTTACTAAAAAAATTGGTCCTACAAAGTATCTAGCAATTCAAGACTGCATATGCTATAATTGCCGTAGGCAGAGGATAGAAATAGACACTATTTCACCGTAAACGAAAACCCCAAGGGCTGTGAACACTTGGGGTTTTCTATTCCATTCAGAGCCGGCTTATTACTCAGGCTTATTACCGCTAGACATCTTGTCAAGCCATTTGCAAAGATAATAGGCAGCACTGGCTCATCCCCTTCCTGAAGCCAAGTATAGGGCGGTAGCAGTAGAGCCATGCACAGGCGATGAAGTTGTTTTACATCCTTATTTTTTGATCTTACCAAAAACAAAATAAAAAACACCATCCCCGAAGCCTACGCTTCAAAAATAGTGCTTTCAGTGCACCGCCAGGGGCTCGAACCCTGGACACCCTGATTAAGAATTTTGGGCACTACATAATGATAAATATAGTGTCCTACAAAATGCTTATGCTGCTGATATATCTGAAAAAATTTGTCTTACAAAGTATCTTGCAATTCAAGACTGCATATGCTATAATTGCCGTAGGCAAAAGCTAGTATTGTAGTTCTGACACTGCAAACGAAAACCCCAAGGGCAACGAACACTTGGGGTTTTCTATTCCATTTAAGAGCTGGCTTATTACTCAGGCTTATTACCGCTAGACATCTTGTCAAGCCATTTGCAAAGATAGTAGGCAACTATTTTTGCCATAACAGATGTAATAAAAGCTAGTATTTCTGACACTGGCTCACCCCCTTCCTGAAACCAGGTATAGGGCGGTAACATTTATAATAATAATAGAATTGTCAAAAATTGTCAATTTCAATTGAAATCTGATACTAGATATGATATTATAAAACCAATCAATCTCTATAAGGATATGAGGCAGTGGAGCCATGCGCAGGCGATGAAGCTGTTTTATATCCTTATTTTATTTATGTATTCTTTTATACGCATAATCTAAATCCTTCTGTTTCGTATAAAATTTGTGTGCCTTGGTCAAATTATTGTAAAAACCTAAATATACTGCAAGGATATCTGATACATTTTCCTGATTAAATCCATCACCATATTCGATTCTATAATATGTTCTGTAGACATACATGCATTCATGGATAATTAATGCCAATAAATCAGTAGATGTCGTTTCTGGATTATCTGTTATGAATATATTTACAGGTTGCTCTTTGATATATGTTGAATGTTCACTGATTCCATTTTGCGGCTGAATATACTTTATATTCGGAATCGGTCTCTGATACCCTGTATATTCCAACAAGTTAATGACAATATTTTTTGTATTAATCTCGTTATATGGATTTCTCATAAATGCATCATAATACATGGAATTGGGTTGAAACTGAGATCTTGGAAATTGGATTCTAGCCTTTGTATGTAACACGATTCGATCAATATCATTCCAGTCATTATCTTAATAGCCTATAAGTCTTGCTGGTATATGAATTAAAGTATCAAAGAATTTCATTATAGCTTTAAATATCCAGAGTATTAACTTTATTATACCGACAATTAACAGAATCGTAATCGTGGAGACTATGATTCTACTTAAATCCAATTCTATTTTCATTTCCATTTCTCCTCTCGCGTTTATCAATATGTTTATTTCTTACGTTCTACTTCCTTCCAGCAGGCATTAAAAAATTCTGCTTGCCTTTCTTGTGGTGTCATTTTAGCCAGATCTTTCGCGTTTCTTTTTCTATTTCTTTTATTGATTCTTTTCATCTTGTTTCTCATTAATATATTACTGAACTGTCTGAGAATTTTTTTTAAGAGTTTAACAACGATAACAATCACTGTGATCGCGCCGATGACTGCCAAGGATAATATTACCCATACTAATTTATATGTCAATTCGTATATTTCCTGTTCACTCATTTGTATTTATCTCCTTATCCAATCTTTGAATCTGACAATTTTTGCTTCTGTTCTTCGCGCGGAAGAGCTTGTTGTATACTTTCCGCTTGTTTTATTATCAGTGGTTGTCCTATATCATTAGTTTTTCTATATAAATTTATCAGATTTTGTTCAGTTGGTTCAAGTCCTCTATTTTCTTTTCCCGTTACTAACCAATCAATAGATACGTTGAGCATATCTGCTACAATCTGTACTTTATCAATCGATGGTATTTTGTCATTCCAACGACGTATTGTACCATGTCCTAATATACTTTCATTTTCCAGACTACTTATACTTTTATTATTTTCACTACACTTTTGTTTGATTCTGTCTAATATAGTCATATTTTCTCCTTTCAAAATATTGTAGCATAAATGCTCTTTAAAGTATTGACACAGAGCATAAATGCGCCTATAATACAATTGTAAGACATTCAAAGTCTTTTTAGATTAATCTAATACTCTATTGTAACACATGTGTATTATAAAAAAAAGTGGCAATGCGCAGCCGCTAAAGGAGATTGAATTGATGAAGTATTTAGAATGTGAAGATGGCAAGCTTTGGTCCATTAAATATATTGTCATGCGTTCACTGTTTCCATTCAGGGCGTGTGTCCAGACACTCGTCCCATATCGCCGACAGTTGCAGCACGATACCGACATTGAACCTGCTTGGGCCATAAATCCAAATAAAGCACGCCATTCAGTGCTTATAGAAGGGGGCTGAATATTTTGGAAAAAATGATTCAAAAATCAGTGAGGCTTCCCGCCGCTCTTGTAGATTTTATCAATGCCCAGCCCGGGAATGGTTTTACAGACAAGCTCGTCCAGCTCATAGAAGAATACAAGTCTGGAGATCTGGAACGCAGACTCATACTCCAACGCTATGACGAACAGATTACAGAACGCCGCAGGCGTCTGGAAATCTTAGTGCAGAACATCAACCAAGTATCCCGGATATCCCGTAAAGTAGAAGCTCTCATGAATGAAGTGGATTCTTTAGAATCCGCTCATACAGAAGAACGTAACGTCCTAAACTGTGAATAACAAAGGAGAAAACGTAACGTCTGCACCTACTGGTTTCACGGAGGAGGCTGGGGTGTGGGGCTAGCCCCACGACCTTTTATACCAAAAAACCGTCAAAAACCTGTGTATCGTGTCATAATGGCTCAGGCGAGAACGAGTAACCTGCTTCCCTTTAGCTGGTTCCTCGTTTTCGGCGGAGACGTTAGGACATGATACACTAGGATTGTCAAGGGGACCGTGGAATAAATTACGGCCTGCCCTTTGGCCGTGCCCTTTTTATGCCGCGAAAGCCCCTTGATAATCCGTACCGTTAGATACACAAAATATAAAAATGTATGAAAAAAGAAACCAAAAAATCCCTGACAATCTAATGCCCTTAACTAAAGCTATCCAGAAAAGCAGCATTTGATGGCAGATTGTTTCCAGCAGCCCTTCCGCTGGGAAGAATCTGGCAGTAAATGCGGACTGGCAGTAACAATACAGGGGGGTTTCAGGGGGGATAAAGTCCCCCCAGTAAAAAGGAAAAAACCAACCCCTAAGATAGGGGCAGGGGTGTGATTTAAGGAAAGGAACGTTATGAATACAAAGGAATTTTTTAAAATGATACTGAGACGATATGGCAGTGTCGGGCTTTCTCTTATGGGCCTTTATAATATTGCACTGCTCGTTCTGCGTTTTACGCACAAGCTAGATGCGATGCCGGAAAATATAACATTGTACCAGACTGACATACTTCTTGTGTCGGGTGTAATACTTACTGGTCTTGTATTAGAGGCTCTGTGTTGTATCTGGCATAAAATCGGCGGCACGAAAAAGGAGGTCCGCGGCGCGTCCGACACAGAAAAGAACTAAGGGGCGCGCCAGCGCCCCGGCTGCGGCGCCAGCCGCAGCCAAAACGTCGGACGCCGCCGCAAGGACCTCAAGAAAGGAGAGTACATGGAACCCGGACAGCAGGCAAAAAAGATTTATATAACCTTTGATGAATGGCTTTTAAACCGCCTCGGCATGACGGAACAAGCGCTTCGGCAAAAACTTGAAAAAAATCTGCCCTATTACCATTATCGTCTGGAATACCCCGATGCAGTGATTGCACAATACAAAAAGAAGCGACAGGAAGAAATGGACATCATCGCATCAGAAGGAATTGACCTGACTTTCGTGGAATGGTTACAGGTTTTTGAACATCACACACCAGAATCTTTCCATTGTATGTGTGCAGGAACTGGAATAAGCACTAAGGAAGAAAAATTATTTATGGACTATTTAAAAAAGAAATGGACACAGCGCCGTAATGCACTATTAACAGACAAATGCCCTTTCGAGAATTAGGAGGATATAACATATGGATTTTTTTAGAACTAAAGTAGATATCATGGTAATATACGCAAATGCCTTTGACAGCAAGGGAGAAGATGGCGAAATCATTAATGGCTGTACCGTTCATTATCTTTTCTGGGGTGATGGCGGCACTGCACTGATTGGCCAGTCTGAACCTGACATCACAAAACCAGTTGGTATGCAGCGAGGCAAAAGCTGGGTTGATTATGAATTAAGAAATAAAATTAGAATTGCCCCCGCCATCTATGAAGGTACTTTTAAGATGGATGTTGACAGCAAAGGAAAATCAATGCTAAAGCTTGTCGATATTGCCTACAAGTCAAATGTTAAAATGGAAGCATACAAATTAGATGGCCTGTTTGTCCCTGGTATGGTAGATGATGTTGACAGCAGTCCAGACCCTACACAAGATCCAGTTACTTCTGCATCAGAGGAAGCTTTAGGCAGCACGTCTGCCCTTGATTCAGATCACAAAACAACTGACAATAACATGCCCTCATCTGACTCAGCAGACAAAGAGAAATCTGCTTCCAGCAGTACGCCTTCTCTCAATGCGTCATCAAAAGACAGCAAATCTAGGAAACAGTCATGACGCGCAATTGGTTAACAGTTATACCGCCCATTTCTGAGGCTATGGACTCTGCCTCAGAAATGGAAACGGCAGAAACAACAGAAGGGGAAGAACATGAGTATAAACCTGATCGCGCTGCTGATACTGTTGATGATACAGATCATGATAACAATACTTCTAAACAGTCTGTGGAAACTCCTCAAGAAAACGGGGTATCTACTGAAAGCTCTACTGCTACAAATACCAATGATGCAGAGAGTAGACCATCAGATTCAGGAGATGGAGGAACTGGCAGCACAGAAGAAAACCAACACGAAGAAACCGCTGGCACAGAGACAGCCAACTTTGAAGATGGAGACGGAGACAGGAACGAAGGAAGCAGCAAGCATGAACCCGGCGAATCCGAAAGCAGCAACAGAACAGAAGCAGAAACAGAAACAAAGTCAGAGGCAGGAACAGAAGCTCAGACAGAATCAACAACAGAAGATGAAACAGAAACCAGAAGTGAACTAGAAACTGAGTCTGATGTTAAAACAGAAGCCAGTTCTGAATTAGAAGCTGAGTCTGATGCGGAAACAAAATCAACATTAGACACTGAGTCCGTTCCAGAAACAGAAGCCAAATCTGAATTAGAAGCTGAGTCTGCAATAGAATCTGACATAGAATCCGAATTAGAAACAGACACTGCTTCAATATTTACTTTAGATGATATAGAGTCGGAAACAGGGTTGCAAATACTTCATGAAGATCTTCTTCAAATACACGAGGATTTACAAGTTACATGCTGCTTTATTATTGTTTTTCTCATTATTCTGCTCTGTCATTATATTTATAAGTTCTTTAAAATATTTTTTTAGGGTCATAAGCTTTATGCTTTTGATATAGAAACTCATAAACTTGTTTAACTAGGAGGTACTGTAATGTTTAATTTCAGCACATCACTTCTTGCGTCCTCGGCAGGCGCAACTGGAAAGATTGCCAACGTGGTGACTTCTGGCATGATGCAGGGTGTTTTAGATGAAGTCATTTCGCTTCTTCCAGTCTGCATTCCAGTCATGATTAGTTTTATCGGACTGCGAAAAGGCATCTCTTTTATCCAGAGTGTACTTCATTCTGCCTAGACTGCCGCAAAGAGGTACTGCTTCGGCAGTGCCTTTTTTGATATCACACAATCATAATCATAACGAGGTGTTTTCCAAATGAAAAAACTGAAACGCTCTATCTGTATCGTATTGGCTTCACTTATTCTAACTATGGCCCCTGTAACTTCCTATATGGAAGCTCAGGCTGTAGAAGTTCTCGGAGGCTTGGCACTCATGGAAATCTTAAAAGGACTTCTTGTAACTGCTGGTGTGACGGCTGTTGGTTATGTCACGGTCAGAGAAGGGCAGGAAATGAAGGAAAAACAGGAGGCGCTAGAGCGTGCAATACTGGCGGAAGCTAAAGTTTCTGCGGCTTTGGAAGATGCTGTTGAATGGGAACGAACATATGGAAATACTGCACTAAAAGAGGATTACACGTATACATCTCCTACTGGTTTTCGCGTAATAAATGGTTCAGGCAATAATAACAAGCTCGATAAAGGTATTACCGTTGGACTTAATTCAGCTTTAGTAGAAGCCGCAAAAAATGCAGCAAAATCATGGGCAGACAGCGAAGCGAATAATGTTAAAGTAGCCGCCGATTCAGACAAGGCAGGCACTGAAAAAGTTGATTCCCAATACATGTCCTCGATTACTACGACGGTTAAATCCATTCCGACGATTGATTCTATGACTGATATGGATACTATGTTTGGCGTAGACGGCGCATGTGGCTATTTTAAATCACGCGGCTATTCCGATACCTCTCATTACTGGCTTATATATGCAGGAGGTTCTACAACCATATTTATGCCAGTTCCCTATGGATATTCAGTTGTTGGATTTCATATGGCTTGGCTTGGTTCTGAAGGTAAATGTATTATTTCAAATGCTGATTATAAAAATTCTATTGTTCAGAATGGGGTTAGAGATTCATCTTCCTTTTCGTCCTATTTTTCTGCACTGCCGCGATATACCGGAAGGTATTACCGTTATGATGTTAGTTCATCTGAGTGGACTGAGTTTGACGGAAATTATCTTCCGGGTGGTTCTGGAAGAGATTATTTTCGTATATCCAACTGGTATACCTGTGGCTATAAAGGTTCTCATTCCGGTGGTTCTCAGATATCATGGAACAATTATTTTTCAACGCTCAAGAGAACTTTATACACCTATGACTCCGTTGGGAAATTTTTTACCTACGACTATTCCAAAGCCCCGTCTATTCCCGAGACAGGTTATGAATTTCTAATACCCGAAGCAGATTATGCTGGTTTTGGTGACAGAGATCTCGCTTCCCTGATTTCCTATATTTCTTCTTTAAGTGAAGCACTGAAAAATTTACAAGAGGAACAGGAGAAAAACCAAGAAGAGTTAATCCAGCAGGGAAAAGATACGCTTGAAGCAATCAATAACATGCATGTTACCATTGGAAAGATATCTGCTTCCATTGGTGATATATCTTCAGACATTGGAAAACTTCTGTTATCCGTACAGTCTATTGAAAATGCGGTGAACGTACTTCCTGATCAAATTGCAGATGCACTATCTGCTTCAATTGTCTTACCCGGTCTTGATGAACTGACAACTGCTGTAACAGCCCTACCCGAAACAATTGTGAACGATTTAACAGATATTCTTCCTGATATTATTACAGAATCTATTGCGACTGTCTTTCCCCGTGTGGACGAATTGACAGATGCAGTAATTGCTCTCCCGGATACAGTTGCGGATGCGCTGGCAGATGTTACAGTGGATATCCCTGATGTTGTAATTCCTGAGGTCGTGATTCCTGAGATTGCTATTCCTGAAATCGCTATTCCCGAAATAACTATCCCTGAAATCGCAGCACCTGATGTCAGTGTCACTTTAAATCCAAGTTATGATATCACTGTTGCAAATGACTTTACTGGATTGGGCTCAATTATTTCTTCTGCTATAGAAGCTGTGCTTGCAAAATGTTTTATTCCGAATGAGTCTTTGACAATAGAAAAATTCTCTGAGATGCAAAAATATTTTAAATTTAAAGATGATCTAATTGCTGCTGTAGGAGATTTAAAAACCATGTTATTTGGTATTACACCAAGTCCCATCTTAAAAATACCAATTGGAAAGCCAACTTCCCGTAAATATAATTACGGAACTGGAAGCTATATCATTATTGATATTAGCTGGTATGCAGCCTATAAACAGTTTGGTGATAAGATTATTCTTGCTATCGTTTGGGCGTTATTTCTATGGCGTATGTTCATTAAACTTCCCGGCACTATTTCAGGTGTAGAGGGAACTATCATGACTGCTGACCGTTCTGCGCCTAAACATGAAAAATTTCCAAACGCATCGTGGAAAAAATAAAACATATTATATCAAATTTACTTTAAAATCTATTTCGTAAAATAACACATGCAATTATTGTATATGCAATATATAATAATATGTGCAATTATCAGAAGGGGTGTTTTGTATGATAACAGATGCGATTATATCGTTGATCTATAATATTTTTATGTTTTTTCTCGGTGGCTATGAACCGCTTACTTTCAATTTTAATACAACAATATTCAGAACAATTTCTAACTTTATAGCATTTGTATTTTATATCCTTCCCATAGAAGGGCTTCTTCCTATTGTGACAATTGTTATTTCTGTCACAATCTTTAAAATTGTGATAAGCGTCATAAAAACCATATGGGACCTGCTTCCAATCTTATAAAAGAATCATGAGGTATTTGAATGAATGACCCATTAACATGCCCTTACTGCGGCGCTCTTATGGACTACGCTGGTCCTGATGACAGTCTTGTCTGTATTTGCTGCTTTTATAGAATCCGCGGAGATGGCTCTGAGGATTTCAGCGCAATGAACTATGACGATTTAGAGATATAGATGAACTTCTGATAAGTAAATTATTGAAAGGACAAGGCAGCACATTATGAAAAAACATGTTAGCCGGCTGGATTTAGAACGTGCAAACAGTCACGTCGTCGGATTTGTCGAAGGATTGAATGTCACAAAAGAAATAACACTACAAAATGTCATTTTTGACATGATAGAATCCATTGGCAGTATTGATCAATAAAAATAAAGAGGAGGTACCCAAATGAACAACGTAATAAGTAAATTATTTCAGGAAATAAAAGAAGCTCTCTGTGATAATTATTGTCTGTACAGTGATACGGAAAATGAAAATTCTGAATGTAATGCAACACGCAATGGCGGTATATGTCAGCTAAGCAAACTGGGCGCTTTACTGTTTACAGATTCTAAGGAGGTGTTGCATGTTTGACACATTTATTCAGCTAATGGACGTGTTTCTTACAATTTTCAAGCTTCCGTTTATCGCTGTGTTCTCACTGATCGGCTACTGTGTCTTGTCTGTATTTTTCTGGTATTCGCTGCGCTGGTTGAAAGGAGATCGTGTTGAGCGCGGCAGTGTCCAGAAACTCAAAGTACGCCCGGTTTTTGTCCGGCTGTTCTGGGATGCCCCGCGGCGTTATGTTGATGATCTGTACAACAGACAGCCCGATTTCTTTCGGCCGCAGGGACTTATCATCTTTACTGGCCGGCAGGGAAACGGCAAAACAACTGCACTGATGCAGTATGCTATTGATCTGCTCGACACATATCCTAAAGCCAAGTGCCTGAGCAATACGAAATTTGCCTATCAAAACGAAAAACTGGTTCACTGGAAACAACTTGTCAACTATAAGAATGAGCATAAAGGCATTGTGGTGATTATGGACGAACTACAAAACTGGTTTGGTTCTAATCAGAGCAGAAACTTTCCTCCTGAGATGCTGGGAGTCATCACGCAGAACCGAAAAAACCGCCGTGTGATTCTTGGCACTGCACAAAATTTCTATCTGCTCGCCAAGGCAATCCGCTCCCAATGCACAGAAATCCGACAGTGTGTCACTCTTGCCGGAGTACTTACCATCGTAATTAAGCGTGAGCCTGTCATTAACAATGACGGAGATGTGAAAGATCTAAAATACCGCGGCATGTATTTTTTTGTCCATACTGAACGGCTTCGCAGCTCTTATGATACATGGTCCGTTGTAGATGCGCTATCGGATTCAGGTTTTCAGGAGGTCAATAACTCGCAAGACCGGGACATCACGATTAGGATGCAGCAACAACCAAGACGGAAGTAAAAACCGCCGCCGTATTCCCGCGCCGCCCGCGGCGCGGGAGCGGCGGCGGTTTTTCGCCCGGCTCCACGCCCTGTAATACGTGGTCTCAAAAACCAATGTATTATCATGCTTAACGCCTTGTAAATACTGGAAAAAGTCATGACTAACTCGTTTGCTGAAATTGCCTTTTCAGCAAAGCAATATTATGTAAACCCAGTGTCTTACAAACAAATATTCGATAACAAATAGAGATTGATGAGGTACAACTATGATTGATAAAAATAATATAGACAATGCATTATTTCATGAATTGACATTGGAGGAATATGAGAATTATTTTTCATTCCGCCGCGATTCATTCATGCATAATATAGATACATTTTACTACAGTGTCAAGTTTAAAAATGACTTTCGTCTGAAAACCAATGATATAAATGTACTAAAGCTGCGCAAATATTTCAAATTGAAATACGATTACATGGCTGACGGTTCAGATGCTGGTTCCTGTGACTTTTATTTGAAAGAGCTTGACCGCAGACTGATTCTGCGTCCTGTGACATTTTCACGGTTTTACAGCATATGCCTAAGCTATCCAGAATATTTTGATATCTTCCTTGCCTCTGTGGTCCCCAAAGCCGCCGATGGCGGTGAGTCTGTAACCTGTGAGTGTATCGTTCAACTCCGTTCCTATATGCTGTGGCAGTATGGCGTCCGTGATAGTTTTGAGAACAGTTATCAGTACATTAAGGCAATCGTGCATTTCTTTGGGCTAGAAATTGATTATGTACAGGAAAACCGGGTTGATTACTGCTGGCATACGAACTACCTGAATAATCCCGAGAAATTTTTTGCACCAGACAGCTTTTACAAAATGCGTGTTGACCGCTTCAAAAATGCAACGTATGTCACAAATAAAGTTGGAACCGAAGATTATGAGATTGATTATGTCGCACTTGGCAAACGATCGGACAAAGTGTTTATTCGTATATATCTAAAAACACGTGAGGTAATCGAGCAAAATTACAAGCCTTGGTTTTTTCAAATATGGGAAATGTACGGAATGATCAGCAAATATGATAAATATGTGTACGAAAAGTGTTACGAACGGCGAAGCTGGTTCTACCGCTTCCGTGCCCGCCTTGAATTTTATGCAGAACACGGCACAGACCCAGAATATCTTGAAAAAATCCATAAAATATTAAACGGTAATATAACGATTAGTGAAGATGAGCTGATCAAACTTGCCGACAAACTGACACCTAAAATCAACCTGATTGTCAATGTAGAATATCAGACAATGCGCAGGCATAGTAAAAGCTATACATTGATTCCCTTCAAGGACTATTCAAATCATGGGGAAACTGCCCGCGTCTATCAATACTTTGACAATCGGAAGCTTATCATTGACTACCTTACTGACAAAGTATTCCGCATGGTTGAAAAAACAGGTAATGAACGGAAAGCCCGCCGCCCGCTCTGTAAGTTCTGGAAAGCACTGTGCAGTACAAAGTGTATTGATATGCGTATGACACCAGCGGAAGCAAGACTTGTCCGCAGCTATAACCGCAGGCTGAATATTGATTCTATGAAAAAACGCGTCCTTGGGTCCGCGATCACCCTTGGCATTTATACCCGTGGTCTAAATGATGACAGCCCTTTACAAGATGCTTTTGATGCACTCATGCGTTTTAATGACAACGATATTTTTCATGCTGCCCAATACAAAGCCAAAAAACTCCGCCAGTTTAACCCCGAAGAACTAGCAGATATCTATCAAGGTGAACATCAACAATACAAACTTGTTGATGTTAATGATTTCACGCTGCTGAATGAAGAAACTGGTGAAATTATCGAATACAGTTCTCTTACTGACTTGCAAAATGGAGGTGGACAGAATGACGATAAAACAAACCTATAATATGTTTTTACGATGCCGGTCGGTCTACTGCTCTTTTGAAACACTTCGTTCCTATGAAGGACATTTAAAAATCTTCTTCAATTATTTGGAAACCGTTGGCGGCAAAAGCATAGATGAGCTTTCCTTTCAGGATTTTGGCAATACACCGCTGTACAGTGATTTTATCATTTATCTGAGAAAAAAAGAAATCAAGAATGTAACGATTCGAAGCTACTGCCGCATTGCCAAGGCATATCTTCGATACTGTTATCAGAACGATCTATGCATTGATTATTTAAAAGGTGTTCGGCTTCCTCCTGATGATTCACACCCCAAGATCGTGCTATATGCCGATGAGGTAAAAAAGATAGATCTCTGCTTCGACATGCTGACCAAAAAGGGAAGGCGCAACTATTGTATTTTTCATCTGATGCTTGACTGTGGTCTGCGTTCACAGGAAGTGCGTCACTTGCGCTATGAAAACATTGACCGAAAAAGAAACATTCTGCATATACTTGACAGCAAGGGTTGTAAAAGCCGTATTACATTGATTCCTGACTTTTTGATTCAAGAAATAGATAATTATATACGCCTGTGTGCTAGAGAACCATCTGGCTTTTTGTTTCTGTCATTGCGAAACAATAGACCAATGAGCAAAAATTCCCTCAAGGAGCTTTTTACAAAGTTAAAAAAAGAAACTGGAATCAACCGCCTTCACGCGCATTTACTCCGTCACACCTTTGCGACAAGCTATCTGGTCGGCGGCGGCAACTTAGAATTTCTGCGTGTATTCATGGGACATAGCGATTACAACGTAACCAAACTCTACAGCCAGCTCGCCGCAGAAAGCAAAATGCTGGGCGTCAAGATCTACCAGCTCGACCCCATTTTCTTCGAAAAAGGATATTAAAAATCCTGATTTTAGACCCCCTGATTTTTAGTTAGGGGGTCTAAATACGTTTCTGTCCTACAAATGAAAACACCAGCCCGCCGATCGCCTCCATGCTGCTGTTCATTTGTAGGACAAACACGCCAAAAACAAAATAAAAAACACCATCCCCAAAGCCTACGCTTCAAAAATAGTGCTTTCAGTGCACCGCCAGGGGCTCGAACCCTGGACACCCTGATTAAGAGTCAGGTGCTCTACCAACTGAGCTAGCGGTGCATTTTTGTAATATCCTTACGGAATTTTTATGTGGTTCTTTGTGTTGTCCACCGAACAATAATTACTATACCATCATATTTATAAACTGTCAATACTTTTTTACTTTTTTTTTCATATTTCTTTTATATTTCTTAAAAGATACTTACAACTTCATTCATCCTTGTTTTCCAGCCAAAATCCTCCAATAGATGCGAACAAATTTATTCTCCCCTCCATGTAATCTTTACACTGTCTACAAACTTGGTTATAATTATTTCATAAATCAATTTCGTTATAACAGGCTTATTCTTGATCTACTAAGTAACATTATCAATAATCTGCAATCCAAACAAAAACCTTATTTGATTATTGGAGGAAATGATCGATGAAGAACAGAAAAAACTATTTGAAGGCACGCAAAAAAAGATTTAAATGGTCCCAACTTGGCTACATTGCAAAGGACTCTGTATGTCCAATCTGCGCTAACAAACCGCTGATACAGCTAGACCAATACGATTCGTGGGCTTGCATTTTTTGCAATATATGGCTGGACGAAGCCTGCGGCGACCCAGACTGCCCATATTGCAGTATCCGTCCGCAGACCCCTTATGAAGCATATGAGCTGGCTGATCTTGAAGCCGGGAGTGCCGGTCGCCGGAAACGCTGGCGGTGTGACAACTATCAGCACAAGACAGACGGCATGAAAAAACATATGCGTCCTAAATCTAAGGCAATTCCCTGACCATAGCAACCGCCTGCTCAATAATGTGCTCAAACGCTTCCATCAACACACCCTTCTTGCTGTCGTCAATATCCATCCGGTCCATGATATCACCGTAAATCCCTGCCGTGGACGTAAGTGAATCCTGTACCGTCTTAACATACGCGCGGTTTTGCTCCACAGCATTGTCAATCGCGTCACGAACCGCAGACGTGCCCGAAGCGCGCTCTTTAATCTCATCGAAGTACCTGCCCGTCTCCTCCATACTCCTGATACTGCCAAGCACCGCCTCGTCAGACGCCTGGATAAATTTATTTAGTTCGCTGCTCTTCTGTTCAACCTCCACAATGCTCGCATGAATGCCCTCTACCATATCCTGACTCATCTTTGCAAGCTTGCCCACTTCCTCTGCGACCACCGCGAAACCTTTTCCCTGTTCCCCAGCTCTTGCAGCCTCAATACTTGCATTCAGCGACAGAAGGTCTGTCTGGTCAGCGACCTCACTGATTCCTGACAGACTATTACGAATTTTATTCAGCGCCTCCTGAAGCTGTACAAACGTCAATGACATATTGTTGAAATTTTCTTTTACAGAACCAGCTCCCTGCCGCAGGCGCTCCATTTGACTCTGCGCATCCGCCACAGATTGACCGATTTCCATCTCCACTTCGTTGAATTGATCAGCTGCCGCTGTGATCTCCTGAAAACCATCATCCATTCCATTAATGTCATTCCTCAGATTGATAATGTCATTTTGCAGCCCCGCAAGCTGTTCATTGGCATAGCGCATTTTCTGTGTTGTCTGAAAAACATCACCCGCAAGCTCATCCACCACCTGACAGGCGCTTGTCAGTGCATAATCCAGTGGGTGCTTGTCAAACTGTACTCTTTTTTCTGGCAGAGCTGTCTCTTTCTCCGCTGCTCTCTTTGCAAATAGTTTCAACACGCTTTCTCCTCCCTATTCCTAACGCTATTTTCATGTGATATCTATCTTATCTGACTATTCAAATGCCAGACAACACATTGTCTGGTTGACAAACTGCGTATTGTAATGTTCTCCTACGCCAACCATGCCCGCGTGCGAAAAGCTGCGGCACATCTCGGCAAGATAGCTGTCCCAGTAATGCTCGTCGTTAAACATGATATATCGAAACAGGCAGTTGACAGAAAGCACGGCTGACACACTACCCAAATCTTTCTGAATCCTTGTGATGGTGTCCTGCACCACTTCCCTGTAATCTCCCATACTCAGTATCGTCAGAAAATCCATCTTGTTTGCCGGGCGAAACGTCGTGATGCTGCCGTCCGACTCCACTCCCTTGATCGAGACAATATATGTATCACCGTCACAGACATGTCCAAACGGATTCTTGAAGGTCTGTGTAGTGATTTTATCCCTGCTGATTCCAAGCTCAGAAGTATATACCTTCTCGGCAGAGACATTTTCTAGTGTACAGATCTTATATGCTTTTGGATCGGCATCCGTCACCATAAATTGTTTATCTGTCTCCTGCGGACGGACATAGATGTTTTCCTTGTAAGACTTAATCTTTCCTTTCAGATTCTTGAATAGAAAGAATGCGCATGCATCCTGATATATTTTCCCATTACATGCGATTGCAGCCGAATTGCTCGTACCGCCAGCAAGGTCATATCCTGCGCGGCAAAGGTAATTTGACAAAGTTGTGACCGCACGCACATCGGCGCCCGCTGAACAGATGTCAAAACATGCTGTCCGCCCACGCTCGCCGCCGACCGCCTTCACAGCATTCTCAAGGCGTCTGATATACTTGATCGGCATGACAGACGCCTGCTCTAAGACATCCGCCACCACCTTGATATTGTCCTTCATCGCAGTCACCGTAATGCCCGCATCATAAAACTGTTTGTCTATATATGCCTGCCCGACACCGCCGACAGATGGAATGCCGGGAAAGATTTTTTCGATTTCCATCGCTGTGCGTTCAAGCATATTCTCGTCCGCAACAGTAAAAAACAGGGCCGCTGGCTCTTTGATGCCATTTAAAGCCTCCGCCACATCACCCTTCTTACTGCTGCCAAATGTATATTTCATGATCTGTATCCTCCATATTTTTTCACATTCTGACAATTAAACACAATGTCCTGACAATTGAATTACTATGATCATAACATATTTTATTTGATTTTCCTACTATTTTTTGTATATAATGCATAAAATAATTTGTGCCGTGGATTCATCCGCAATTTATTCTGTAATTGTTGCAATCAAACCATTGAATATTTCAGGCTTTATATTGAAAATTCTGATCAAATGAATTATAGTTAAAATGTACGAAATATTACGATAAAAATATATTCATCGTGCGATTAGCACGAAAAAAGGAGGCAGACAAATATGAACAGAGCTGCGGGCATTTTATTACCTATAGCCAGCTTGCCATCAAAATACGGCATTGGCTGTTTTTCCCAAAGCGCTTACGATTTTGTAGACTGGCTGAAAAAAGCTGGTCAAACCTACTGGCAAATATTGCCGCTTGGTCCCACAAGCTATGGGGATTCCCCGTACCAGTCCTTTTCCACATTTGCCGGAAATCCTTACTTTATCAGTTTGGAAACATTGGTGGAGGAAGGCGTACTGACAAAGGCTGAATGTGATAAGGCTGATTTTGGCAGCATTGATACTGACATTGATTATGAGAAACTTTACATAAACCGTTATCCGCTCCTGCGCAAAGCATATGAGCGCAGTGACATCAGCAAAAACGCCGCATATCAAAAATTTGTGGAAGAGAATAACTGGTGGCTGTCAGATTACGCTTTGTTTATGGCAGTAAAGGAACGCTTTGATGGAAAGCCGTGGACAGAGTGGGCAGAAGATATTCGTCTGCGATGGGCAAATGCCATGGACTATTATCGCAGAGAGCTATATTTTGATATTGAGTTCCAGCAGTATCTGCAATATCAATTTTTCACCCAATGGAATAAACTGCGTGCATACGCCAATGCCAACGGCATCCAAATCGTAGGTGATATTCCTATTTACGTTGCGATGGATAGCGCAGATGCATGGGCACATCCAGAGCTTTTTCAGCTAGATCAGGAAAATATACCAACGGCTGTTGCCGGATGCCCGCCAGATGGCTTTTCAGCGGACGGCCAACTGTGGGGAAATCCGCTTTATCGCTGGGAATACCACAGGCAGACGGGATATGATTGGTGGATTACACGCCTTTGGTACTGCTTCCAGATGTACGATGTTGTCCGCATCGATCATTTCCGCGGGTTTGATGAATATTATTCCATCCCATATGGAGAGGAGACTGCCGTTAACGGACATTGGGAAAAAGGTCCTGGCATCGAGCTGTTCCGCACCATGGAACGGCGTCTTGGCAAGCATGAGGTCATCGCAGAGGATTTAGGCTATGTGACAGACTCTGTCCGCCAACTGGTGCGCGACAGCGGTTTCCCTGGCATGAAAGTCTTAGAGTTTGCATTTGATTCCAGAGATTCCGGTTCTGCAAACGACTATTTTCCACATAATTTTACAGAGAATAGTGTCGCTTACACAGGTACGCACGATAATGAAACTCTTGTAGGTTGGTTCCACAGCATTCCCAGCAAGGATCTGCAAATGGTACGCGATTATCTATGTGACCAGTACACACCGGAAAAACAGCTTTATAAACCCTTAATCTCTCTGGTGATGCGCAGCATTGCCAAGACATGTATTATTCCAATGCAGGATTATTTAGGCTATGACAACGACAGCCGGACAAACAAACCATCTACGCTAGGGACAAACTGGCGTTGGAGAATCCGAGCCAAAGAGCTGAGCGTTGCCCTGCAAAAAGAAGTCCTCTCTGTGACCAAACGCTACGGGCGTATGAACTGGTTTCAATCAGAAGAAAATGAAGTAGCCGAGTAGACCAGGCACCCGTCAGCTTCTGCTGACATTGTTCCTTTGGACGCCCGTATGCATAAACAAAGACAGACACCTTCGCGAAAGTGTCTGTCTTTGTTATAATACTCAATTCTTCAATATTTGTCACTGTTCCGATATCCAATTCTTAAATATCTGCACCCTGATCTTTGAGATACTCGATAATATCGCCAACTGTCTTGACACGCTTATCCATCTCCTCATAGTCTGCTGCAATCCCGTACTCGTCCTCAAACGCCATAATCAGCTCCACCAAATCAATAGAATCTGCACCCAGGTCGTCCTTTAAGTTCAAATCCTCTGTGAGCTCCACGCCTGTCAAATGTAACTGTTCTTCGATGATTTCCAATACTCTTTCCATTTAAAAATCTCCTTTTATACACACTAATCCCGTACTTTGACGAAACATCCATGTAGCTTCCATACTTTCATTGTATGCCATTTCCAGCAGTCATATGATGTTCGATTCCTATTAACAAACAGAAGTATAGTATTCTCGTATTTATTTGTCAACGTGTTTTCTTAAAATTTTCTAAAAAATACAAAAAATAAGCAATCATTTCTGTTGTAGGAGGTACTGATACACCTCCCGCTTGGAAATGCCTCGATCTTTTGCCACCCTTTTCATCGCTTCTTTATGGTCCATTCCCTGCGACTCATACTGCTGCATATGCGCTTCAATCGTTATCTCCTGCCAGCTCTGCTCCTGTTCCCGCTGAAAGTCACAGAGACTTTTCCCCTCCACCACAAGTACATACTCTCCACGCGGCTCCTGCGTCTCAAACAATACACGCGCCTCATAAAGCGTAGTTGACACAACCTCCTCGAACTTCTTCGTCAACTCCCTACAGAGCGTCAGCCTGCGCTCTCCAAGCGCCTCATACAGCACTTCTAGCGTCCGCACCAAATGATGTGGCGCCTCATACAAGATAATGGTTCTTGACTCCTTCTGCAAGTCCTCCAGAATCGCTCTTTTTTCCTTCTTATCCGCAGGCAGAAATCCCTCGAAGCAGAATCGTCTCGTGCTGAATCCCGAGAGCGTCAGCGCCGTGATACATGCCGCTGCCCCCGGCAGAGATGTCACGACGATGCCTGCTTCCCGGCACTTCTGCACAAGCACCTCTCCCGGATCAGAGATCGCGGGTGTTCCAGCATCTGTTATCAGCGCTACATTTTTTCCTTTATTCATCTGTTCAATTAGTGTGACAGCCTTCTCGACCTTATTATATTCATGATAGCTGGTCATCGGTGTGTGGATATCAAAGTGATTGAGCAGCCTGATGCTGTTTCTGGTATCCTCTGCCGCGATCAAATCCACCATCTGTAACGTCTCCACCACCCGCGGCGTCATGTCCTTCAAATTGCCGATTGGCGTCGCACACAAATATAATTTTCCAGTCATTGCCCTCACCTCCTCATTGTATCCGCCGTTCATCTTTATCATGCATCCAGCTATTTAGAACCCATATGTATCTCGAATCTCCTCTGTATAGACATTTGGCTCCTGAAAAATAATCAGCGGCCTCTCCACCGTCATGCGCGGTTTTCCTCCGCGGCAGCCTTCAATCAGGACCATATTAGGCTCTTTATCGATATAAGGATATACCAAACGCATCCTCTTTGGTTCCAACTTATATTTCATCATCACTGCCAGAATCTCTGCCAGTCGAAATGGTCTGTGCACCATACAAAAGTGCCCGCCAGGTCTTAACAGCTTTGTAGCAATTCGGACCACATCCTCGAGCGTACACAAAATCTCATGACGCGCAATCGCCTTTGGCGCATTCGGGTTTGTCAAGCCATGCTGTCCAATCATATACGGCGGATTACATGTTATCACATCAAAAGAAGCAGCGTCAAAAAACTGGTCTGCTTCCTTCAAATCCCCTGTCACAATATCAATCTTTTTTTCCAGATGATTCAACAGCACGCTGCGCCGCGCCATATCCGCGCTCTCCTCCTGGATTTCTATAGCACAGATGCGCGCCGCCTGTGTCTTTGCCTCAACCAGCAGCGGAATAATTCCTGTGCCTGTGCCTAGGTCCAGCACTGCCGCGCCAGGCTTCACCCGGACAAAACCGCTCAACAGCACCGCATCCATGCCAAAACAGAATTTTTCAGGATTTTGGATAATCTGATATCCATTGCGCTGCAAATCGTCAATGCGCTCATGTTCCTTTAGCTCTACAATCATACACAAACCTCTATACACTAATGATTCAAAGCAAAGATGCTCTGACACTCTTTTTATACGGTGTCATCAAGCTTTGATTTCGTATCCTGCTTCTCCTGTTTTTCAAGCTTCTCAAGCTCTTTTAACTCCCTGCGCTCCTCGTCACTCATCGCGTCATTTTTGTCCTTTTTGTGGCGTCTCTTAAAACGGAGCTGCTCGACCTTATACTCATGGATTTCCTTCTCATCATCCACCTCCACAATCACCTTGACCAACTGTCGAAGCACATTGACACTCTGCACCTCCCCTTTCAGCCCATCATCTGCGGTCACGAAATCGCCCACATTCGGAAGCTTGCGGTTCAAGTACTCATATGTCTCCTCCTCATGCTTTAAACAGCACATAAGGCGGCCGCACACACCAGAAATTTTCGTTGGATTCAAGGACAGATTTTGCTCCTTTGCCATCTTGATCGACACTGGAACGAACTCTGACAAATGTGCATGACAACACAGTGGTCTGCCACAGATACCGATTCCGCCAAGGATTTTTGTCTCGTCGCGCACACCAATCTGGCGCAGCTCAATTCTGGTTTTAAACACAGACGCCAGATCCTTAACCAGCTCCCTAAAATCAATACGCCCATCCGCCGTAAAGTAAAACAGTACCTTATTATTGTCAAAAGTATACTCTGCATCGATCAGCTTCATCTCAAGATTATGCTTCTTAATCTTTTCTAGGCAAATCTTAAAAGCCTCTTTCTCCTTCTGCTTATTCGCCGCCTCCTGCTCCATATCACGACTCGTCGCCACGCGAAGTACAGGTTTTAGCGGTGAGACCACGCGATCCTCCTCAATCTCTTTCGGGTCGCCGACCACCGTACCATATTCGATGCCGCGCGCCGTCTCAACAATCACGTGCTCACCGCGCTTGATATCAAAATCCAATGGATCAAAGAAATAAATTTTTCCCGCCGTCCGAAATCTCACACCAATCACTTTTATCATATCTATCTACCTCACTTTATTCTTATACGCACATTTGCTACAGTGCAGTCCTTTGTTTATTCTTATACGCACATTTGCTACAGTGCAGTCCTTTGCCTTATATCTGAAAATTATTCATCATACGCTGTTGTGATACACAACCAACAAAGTCATATCCGTCTTATTCCACCGCGCGAACGGGACACAAAGTCCTGCATCATCCCGCCTTCATATCCAGGAACATAAGCTCCATCGTCAGATCAAAATTAACATTTGCGGCAATCCGGCTCCTAGCCCTGTCGATGGCACGGATAATCCTCTCGATCGCCTCATAGCTGTAGTATCTTGCGGCACTTGCAAGATCCGTAATCTCCTCCTTGAAAATAACAGGACACTGACCTCCAGAAGTCCCACACGCCTTATATAATAACACATCTCGAAACCAGATAAAACACAGATCCAGATAATCATTGGTGTCAAATTTTTCCTCTGTAATTTTCTTGACCTCCGCTGCAATCTGATTGATTTCCATATCAGTAATATGTTTCAACAGACCAAGCACAGCAGACTTCATGTGATCAAATACCTCGTTGGCGGCAAGTTCGATCGCACGTCCCACATTGCCTCTTGCAAAGGATGCGCAGATGGATGCCCTGTAATCTGGAATCTGAACCTGCCGCATCAGATGCTGCTTGATCAAATCATCAGGAACAGGCTTTATAGTCAGCACTACACACCTGCTTAAAATCGTTTGCAGCATCGCCTCAGCCCTAGTGGCAAGCAGCAGTATCACCGCATACTCCGGTGGCTCCTCCAACGTCTTCAAGAGCGCATTCTGCGCCTGTACATTCATTTTCTCAGCCTCATCAATAATATAAATCTTATAATCCCCGCTGTACGGTTTAATACCGATATCCCCGTTGACCTGCTGGCGGATATTGTCCACCGAAATCACATTTGGCTTCTCATGCGTCACGTAAATGATGTCGGGATGATTGCCATTGATTGCCTGCTTACATGATCGGCACTGATTACAAGGACGCATTTTGACACCTGTGTCATTTTTGGCTTCCTCAAAATCAAACAGCGTCGCCTGCTGCTCAGACGGCGTCTTGTCTCCCTCACATTGAAGTGTGCGCGCAAAAATGTCTGCGATCATACGCTTTCCCGAGAGCTTTTCTCCCTGTATCAGATACGCATGAGAAATTTTATTGTGCTTTATGGCACTGCGCAAATTGTCTGTCAACTGCGTCAGCCCCACCACGTCACTCCATGTCACACAACCCTGTTCCGTATTCATATTTGTTTCCATAACTGCCCTCTCAGGTGTCCGTAGCTACATTGTCCCAGTCATCTGCTCCATCTGCATCGATCAGCCAATTTAAACCACAATGACGCTCATACACCACATCTGGATCTAATCCTGCCGGCGCTTCCTCCTCATGAATCCGCGCATCCACACAAGCCCAGTCATAACGAAAAATCAAATCGGCCTCGTCCAAGATCTCCGCGATATCTCTAAGCTTAGTCTTCTCGATAAATTCCTCCATGCTCTCACATTCTGCGACGGCGTTGATGCCAAACTCACAGTCACACGCCTCCGAAGGGTACTCTAACTGATCGACTATGCCAAGCGCCCACAGCAGCACCCAGTACGCCTCATATTTCCATGTCATGTTGACAAAATCCTGATTGTTGCACTTTCCCTTGAAAATTTTCTGTTCCTTCGTCGTGAGGCAGCCCTCCAGGCCAAACTCTGTCAACTTCTCACCAAAGTATTTCCTGCTTTTCTTAAAATTTCCCGGCGCTCCCGCCGCGTCACAGGCTACCTGAATCGCAAGCAGGCATGTGACCGCCCTCCTTGCAATCTCCTCGACTGTCCTCACTCGGACTTGATCAGCCGTCGCAATCATCGGAAGATGCGGTATATAAGGAACATTGTGTGCCTTCAATATCTCGATTGAGCGTTTCTTGCGCATCTGTGCTTCCTTCAACTCATGCCGATTATCATCAATTCCTGTTACAATATCCATATTGCGCCTCCTCCATTTCGTACCCTGCAAAGGACATTCCAATCCGCATCACGCCAAAATATCCAGCAGCAATCCCCGAATCTCGTCCACCTTGGCAAGTATCGCAATCTTATCACACTCATCACTCACAAGCGCCTGTGCCAGCTCATCGAGCTTCTCATCCACAAGCCTGATAATACCGTACACCCTATGCCGTCCGCGTCTGTCCAAAAAGTTTTCCCGCGAAAATTTATGAGAACGGTTGACAATCTCATTCATAAAATCTTTGATCAGCGTTCGATACCGCCGCATATCACGCACATCCATGCGCTTGACAATCTTGTCCCCCTGCATCACGATCTCTTCCATCATCAGATTTAACCGCTCAGCAAGTCCCTCCTCCTCAATATTGCTCGCCAGCATAAACTTAAAGGTATCATCCGTCGGCTGAGCCGTCTGTGTCTGCTGCACTGGTGCAGTCTGCTGTACTTCGTTTATCTTAAAATCCATCTATCTACCACCCCCGGCTTGATTCAGAATCCCATTATTGGTAAAAGGGGCTTTTATGCCCCCTGAAACGACACAATATACGCCGCTATTTCAGCCAAACAGGATTTCAGATCATTATTCAAAAAACTTTTCATAATACCTGCCTGTTCAAGGTTCTCAGCAGAGAAATCTCTTGCATCTGCGAGAAACCGTCTGCACATCTCCTCGTATTTTGGCTTACTCTGATTTTTTTCCCGCCGCAGTGCCCGCGTAAGCCGTTCTCCGTCCTCCAAATCGATGTATATAGGAACTACCTTGTCCTGACCAAAGTAGTCCCTGATCATAATGTAAGACTCCAACGTTCCAATAATCAGATAATCAAATCGCGCCAAATCAATCTGATCATCTTTCACCATAAAATAATGCCATATGCCACAGACCGTATCGTAAGACCGGCTCTCGATGATTCTACCTTCCTCTTGCAGAGCTTCCATATTCTTTGTTGTTGTAAAGTAATACTCCACACCCTGCCGTTCTCCAGCACGAATCGGGCGCGTCGTATACAGAACAATACGCCTCAGCGAAAGAGAAGAATTTCTCAAAAGCTTTTTGTATATCGTATCCTTCCCTGATGAACTTTTTCCGATAATGCAAAAAACTCTTCCCATCTATCCTCTCCCTAGTACGTTGACAAGAAACCCTTATGACTCCGATACGCTCCTGTTATACCTCGACCACACGAACCATATTCGTATTTCCCGCAACACCCAGAGGAACACCAGCCGTGATGACAACCTTGTCCCCATAGTTAACCAGACCTGCGTCAACGCTTGCTTTGACTGCCGCATGAAACAGTTTTTCAGTGTCATCCTCTTTGTCAATCAGCAATGGACTGACGCCAAACATCATAGCCATCTGGCGATAAACTGTCTCATCCACTGCACAGCCAATCACCATGCATCCCGGCTGGTATTTAGAGATCATGCCCGCCGTAAACCCAGACATTGTGACCGTAATAATCGCCTTGGCATCCAAATCCATCGCTGTTGTACAGCATGCATGACAGATTGCAGTAGTCACTTCCTCATTGTTCACCCAGTTATGGCTCCGCTTCCGCAGCCTATCCGCATAACAAATATCCTGCTCTGTGCGCTCCGCAATCCTGCTCATCGTTTTTACCGCCTCGATTGGATAAGCGCCCGCAGCACTCTCCCCGCTCAGCATGATTGCGGACGTACCATCATAAATTGCATTGGCCACATCCGTCGTCTCAGCCCTAGTCGGTCTCGGATTTTTAATCATAGACTCTAGCATCTGTGTAGCTGTGATTACAATCTTTCCCTTCTGTAGTGCTTTGCTAATCATCTTCTTCTGAAGAATCGGCACTTCCTCAAGCGGAATCTCAACACCCATATCACCTCTTGCCACCATAATGCCGTCCGATACTTCAAGAATCTCATCGAGATTATCAATACCCTGCATATTCTCTATCTTAGATATCACTTTCATTCTGCCATTGTGCTCTTTGATGATCTCTCTGACCGCCAAGACATCCTCTGCACATCTCACAAACGATGCAGCGATATAGTCATATCCCATCTTCACACCAAAAATAATATCGTCTCTGTCCACATCACTGATGTAAGGCATGGAAAGGATTGCCCCTGGCACATTGATTCCCTTATGATTTGACACGAAACCGCCATTTACTACCTCACACACAATATCTGTATCCTCAATAGCCTTGATTGTCAACTCGATCAAGCCGTCATCGATCAAAATACTCTTACCCACCTCAACATCATTTTTGAGATTTTTGTAAGTAATCGTGGCGCGCTCTGCTGTGCCCATAATTTCCTCGGTTGTCAGCCGAAACGTTGCACCAGCCTCCAACAAAGCTTTACCACCCTCAAAATCACGAAGTCTGATCTCCGGCCCCTTTGTATCCTGCATCATGGCAAGCGGCAATCCCAGCTCCTTTGCCACTTTTTTTGCACGTCCGATCTTCATCTCATGCTCCGCATGATCCCCATGTGAAAAATTAAAACGCGCCACATTCATCCCCGCAAGAAGCAGCTCTTTTAATTTTTCTTCTGTCTGCGATACTGGTCCTATTGTACAAACAATCTTCGTTTTTCTCATGAAATCAACATCCTTTCTGAAAGAAATATTTATATATTTATTTCATTATGCAATCTTATGACTAGACACATTTGCGATTGCATATTTTTTCTTTTTACCATTGTGGATTCTGCCCCTGTGAATGTACAGTGTCTCCATCAATGAGCAGAATTTATCTGCCGAAGTCACAATCCACGCTTCCCTGCACATTGGCGGAATCACCGTGAGCGGCCACATGTGTTTGATAATAATATCCCGCTGTCTCGCTGTCAGATTATATTCCTTTTGCGCATTCTGCAAAGACCTTGATGGATGAAAAAAGCCATGCAGCCTGTGTGGATTGAGCGCATCACTTTTATGCCAGTCATACAGAAAATAATCATGAAGCAGTGCGCCCCGAACCAAATCTCTTGTATTGCATCGAATCTTGAGCTTATCCCGGATATAGAGACTCGCCTTTGCTACATTGATTGAATGCTCTCGCACCGACATATTTCCATGTTGTATATATGCCTTCGTGCTCTTAAAATTTTCTGACTCAAAAATATCATTTGCATATTTTCTTAATTCATACTCATACATTCGTTTTCTCCCCTAATTCACTTTTCATTGCTTTGATCAGAGCAATTGAAAATTGCCCCACCAGCATATTGGTCCATCTGATACAATCATCACAAATTTACCAACTTACATTCTATCATATATCCGTCTAAGAAAAAAGGTGCTTCATAAATTTTTATAAAAAAGAATAAACAATAATTAAGAATAAATAAAGAAAAAACACGCCTTTAGCGTGCCTGCATCATCGAATACTGTTTGGTTTTATAAATGCCCAGAACCGGAATCGAACCAGTGACACGAGGATTTTCAGTCCTCTGCTCTACCGACTGAGCTATCTGGGCAGAAATAGCGGGGATAGGATTTGAACCTATGACCTTCGGGTTATGAGCCCGACGAGCTTCCAGACTGCTCCACCCCGCGTCAATATTTAATATAGTAATCCCATAAAGAAATTATGATATCTAAATGGGTGGAGAAGGATTCGAACCTTCGAAGGCGGTGCCAACAGATTTACAGTCTGCCCCCTTTGGCCACTCGGGAATCCACCCATAAAGCCGATGATCGGACTCGAACCGATAACCTGCTGATTACAAATCAGCTGCTCTGCCAATTGAGCCACATCGGCAT
>ERZ808054.237-NODE-237-length-67945-cov-34.141981_pt1 | contig 67945 bp, 55 predicted proteins | sample MGYA00380201_ERZ808054 | MGnify/ENA primary metagenome ERZ808054 (study PRJEB31490, sample SAMN06133419) | mouse gut metagenome | isolation source: Z5_2 | host: mice | place: China: Chengdu | collected 2015-05 ... | reverse complement strand
TGCCGCCCTTTCAAAGGGGTACTGCCTGCAAGGGGCACTTGGTCTAACGGTACATTTTGCAAATTAGCACCCCAAACGCCAGACCCTCGTGCCGAGTGCCGCGAGGCAACCAGCACCTCCGGTAGAACCGTGCGCAGAAGTAAGCACCGGCATCGGCCCAGAGCACGGACGATAGACCAGATATCTGAAGGTCGTAGCGTAACAAAATACCCCCGTAATTCAGGAAGGTTCTTTAGGAAACGCAGTTTCCTAAGTGACCTTTTGGTACTTTTCGTTCACACGAAAAGTATGCCCCCGTCCCCGCCCCGGCAGGGGCGAATCTAAACGAAAGATGAGAGCGGGAGGCGACCCCTCAGGAGCCGCAGATCACTCTTTCCCCGTCCAGCAATAGGTGCAAACCGTCTCCTTATCGATCCCGATGGCCTCCAAAAGCCCCTCCAGCGACTGATACCCCAGAGAACTGAATCCAAGATCCTCGCAAATGGTCTTCAACAAACACTTTCCCCGCTCGGTGGAGCCGTCAGCATATTCGTCCAAATGCTCCTGCCCCTCATCGCCCTCCAGCTTCTGGACCATGGCCCGGGCCAAGAGCTCCATGTCGGAGTTGCTCCGGGAGAAATTCAAATACTTGCATCCGTACATGACGGGCGGACAGGCGGAACGCATGTGGACTTCCTCCGCACCGCAGCTGTACAGAAATTCGATGGTCTCCCGCAGCTGCGTGCCCCGGACGATGGAATCGTCCACGAATAAAAGCTTCTTCCCCTCGATCAGCTCGGGCACGGGGATCTGCTTCATCTTCGCCACCTGATTGCGGATATTCTGATTGGCCGGCATGAAGGACCGTGGCCAGGTGGGGGTATATTTCACGAAGGGCCGGGCAAAGGGCTTGCCGCTGCGGTTGGCGTAACCGATGGCGTGGGGCACGCCGGAGTCCGGCACCCCCGCCACATAGTCCACCTTGGGCAGCAGCCCCCGGGCGATCTCGTCCCGGGCCATGATCTCCCCGTTGCGGTAGCGCATGACCTCCACGTTGACCCCCTCGTAGTTGGAGTTGGGGTATCCGTAGTAGGTCCACAAAAAGGCGCAGATACGCATCTTGTCCCCGGCGGGGGACAGGGTCTCATACCCCCCCTCCGCCGTCACCTTCACGATCTCCCGGGGACCCAGCTCATAGGCGTTATGGTACCCCAGCTTGTGGTAGGCGAAGGATTCGAAGGACACGCAATAGCCGTCGTCGTTCTGACCGATGAGCACCGGAAGCCTGCCCAGCTTGTCCCGGGCGGCGATGATGCCGTCCTCCGTCAGGATCAGGATGGTGGCGGAGCCGTCAATGAGCTCCTGGGCGTGACGGATGCCCTCGACCAGCGTGTCCTTCTGGTTGATGAGGGCGGCGGTGAGCTCGCTGGCGTTCACCGCGCCGGAGCTCATGGCCATGAACTGGCTTCCATGACGGCCGAAGTAGGACCGGACCAGCTCGTCGGCGTTGTTGATGATGCCCACGGTGGTAATGGCAAAGAGGCCCAGGTGGGAGCGGACCAGCAGGGGCTGGGGGTCCGTGTCGCTGATGCAGCCGATGCCGCTGGTGCCGTGGAATTTGGCCACGTCCTTCTCGAACTTGGTTCGAAAGGGAGTGTTTTCGATGTTATGGATCTGGCGCTGGAAGCCGTCCTTCTGATCGTAAACGATCATGCCCCCCCGGCGGGTGCCCAGGTGGGAGTGGTAGTCCACGCCGAAAAAGAGGTCGAGAACGCAGTCGTGCTTTGATATCGCTCCAAAAAATCCGCCCAAAACAGGTTCCTCCTTAGTGGTTGCACATGTGCCGCGCAGTCTTACGCGCCGAACACCCGGCGCATCATCTCCTCATAGGCCTCCTCCACGTTGCCCAGGTCGCGGCGGAAGCGGTCCTTGTCCAGCTTTTCGTTGGTTTTAGCGTCCCAGAAGCGGCAGGTGTCGGGGGAAATCTCGTCCGCCAGGACGATGGTGCCGTCCGGCAGGCGTCCGAACTCCAGCTTGAAGTCGATGAGCCGCACGCCGCACTCCGCGAAGAAGGCCTTCAGTACCTCATTGACCTTCAGAGCCATGGTACGGATGGTTTCAATCTCCTGCCGTGTCGCCAGCTTCAGAGCCAGGGCGTGGGAGGTGTTCAGCAGGGGATCGTGGAGGTCATCGTTCTTGTAGGAGAACTCGAAGGTGGGTTCATCGAAGGGGATGCCCTCCTCCACGCCGTAGCGCTTGGCGAAGCTTCCGGCGGAGACGTTGCGGATGATGACCTCCAGGGGAACGATCCCGACCTTCTTCACCACGGTCTCCCGGTCGCTGAGCTCCTCCACAAAGTGGGTGGGGACGCCCGCGGCGGCCAGCTTGCCCATGAGGAAGTTGCTCATGCGGTTGTTCACCGCGCCCTTGCCTCGGATGGTTCCTTTTTTTGTCCCGTCGAAGGCGGTAGCGTCGTCCTTGTAGGAGACGATGACCAGATCGGGGTCGTTGGTGGCAAAGACTTTTTTTGCTTTGCCCTCATAGAGTTGTTCTTTCTTTTCCATAGTGTGGTGACCTCCATTATTTATTCTTAAAGTTATAATTGGTTCTATTCGGTAGCCCGGGGCCTGCGCGGCCCCGGACGCCCTGCGGTTACTTTTGCCCCGCGGCAAAAGTAACCAAAAACGCGCTTAACCCTGCGGTTTAAGAATCCCTTTCTCGGGGCCGCCCTTGGGCGGCCACCTCGGCGGGGGAGGAAAGGACCGTGCGGCGGTTTTTTTGGTTAGGCGAAGCCTCCGAATTGGCAGACCTCCTTCTGCCGCTCTGGTACTTGTAGAACTCCGCCTGCCGGCCTTTCAAAGGGGTACTGCGGTGCAAGGGGCACACGGTCTAACGGAAAATTCTTCTGATTCGCACCGTCCCCACCAGACCCTCGTGCCGAGTGCCGCGAGGCAACCAGCACCCTCGGTAGAACTGTGCGCAGAAGTAGGGACTGGCATCGGCTCAGAGCACGGACAATAGACCGGAAATCCGAAGGTCGTAGCGTAAATAATTACCCCCGTAATTCAAGAAGGTTCTTAGGAAACTGCGTTTCCTAAGTGACCTTTTGGTACTTTTCGTTCACACGAAAAGTACGCCCCCGTCCCCGCCCCCGTAAAGCGCCGCTTGCGGCGCTTTTAGCGCTAAGCCCGCCGTAGGCGGGCCCACGGGCAGGGGCGAATCTAACTGTTAGAAGGAAGCGTGAACGGCCCGCAGGGCCGCCGCCCCCGAATCAGCTGTTGAACTCCGCAACGACCTCCGCGTCGGCGGCGAGGGCCTTCGCCGCCCCGGCGGCGCGATGCTCGTCCAGCTTTGTCGCCAGAGCCTGGTCAGCAACGGCCAAAATCTGTACGGCAAGCAAAGCGGCGTTGACGGCTCCGTCAACGGCAACTGTAGCGACCGGGATACCGGAGGGCATCTGTACCGTGGACAAAAGCGCGTCAACGCCGTCCATCGCGTTGGACTTCAAGGGGATACCGATAACGGGCAGGGTGGTCTGGGCCGCAAGGGCCCCCGCCAGATGGGCCGCCATCCCGGCAGCGGCGATCAGCACGCCAAAACCATTGGCGCGTGCCTCCCGGGCAAAGGCCGCGGCCTCCCCGGGGGTGCGGTGCGCGGAATAGACATGGACCTCATGGGGCACGCCGAAAGACGCGAGGGTCTCCGCGGCCTTGCGGACCACGGGCAGGTCGCTGGCGCTGCCCATGACGATGCCGGCTTTCTTCATTGGCTGTTCCTCCATAAAAATGAATATGAGCAGTCCTCTCCCCATAGAAAGCGGACTGCCCAGACGGACGGCATGTGTACTCTAACCTGTTCCCCTGTGGTACCCCACAATCCCGTCAGTCGCAGGCAGATCTCTTTGATTGAAAATTCATCTTTAGGCTAACATTTTCTTCGGGAAAAGGCAAGAGATAATCATACAGATTATTTCCCCTTTTTCTGCCGCGCCACTATGGAACTTCCATAAATCGTAAGGATGTCCCCAGTTTGTCTTGACTTCCTTCCTGATCTGTGCGATAGTTTTTGTTGATAACTGTACTGTGGAGAGGGGGCGCCGGCATTGAAAAAGAACCGGGCGGGCCTTGGCGGTGTCTTTGGCGGAAGCGGCTTCGTTTACTGTCTCTCTTACGATATTTCCCGGCATCACGGACCGCGCCGCCGTCCGTGATGGGCCGGGCTTTTCTTTTTCATTGCGGAGGCCTATATGAATAAACCCCTGTCCGAAATGACGCTGGAAGAGCTGTGGGAACTGTTCCCTGTCGTTCTTTCCGAGCATAAAGACTGCTGGGCAGATTGGTATGAGGAGGAGAAGCTGTCCATCGAGGCCCTTCTGCCGGACTGGAACATCAGGATCAGCCACATTGGAAGTACCGCGATCCCCCGCATATGGGCCAAGCCGATTATTGACATTCTCATAGAACCCCCTCCCGACGCTTCCATGGCAGACGCAAAGGAGATATTGGTAAACAACGGCTGGATTTGCATGTGTACGGCGGAAACCAGGATATCCCTCAATAAGGGTTATACCACCCAGGGCTTTGCGGAGCGTGTGTTCCATATTCATCTGCGCTATGCCGGAGATCACGACGAATTGTACTTTCGGGACTATATGGCTGGACATCCCGTCCTTGCCGGGGAGTACGAGCGTTTGAAGCTCTCCCTCTGGAAAAAGTACGAGCACGACCGGGACGCCTATACAGACGCGAAGAGCGCGTTCGTCAGGAAATACACAGACCTTGCGAAAGCGGAATATGGAGACCGGTACTGACCGGCCTTTGACAGACTATATCAGATTTATGGCGATACAAAGGAGGAACGCGGATGATCCGACAATTAGACGGCAAGATCGTGCTGGCCGATGGCAGTCAGTACCTGGGCTGCCGCTTCGGGGCCAGAGGGGACCGGGTGTGCGAGCTGGTGTTCAACACCTCCATGGTGGGCTATCAGGAGATCGTCTCCGACCCGTCCTACACCGGACAGCTGGTGGTGATGACCTATCCCATCATCGGCAACTACGGCGTCACCGACGAGGACTACGAGACCAAGATCCCCACCATCGGCGGGCTGGTGGTCCGGGAGTACAACGACATCCCCAGCAACTTCCGCTACACCAAGACCCTCTCGGAGATCCTGGAGGACTACGGCATCCCCGCCATCGAGGGCGTGGACACCCGGAAGCTCACCCGGGCCATCCGGGACGCGGGCAGTCAGAAGGCCCTTCTGACGGACGTGGACGTCCCCCTGGAGGAGGCCCTGGCGCGTCTGAACGCCGCCCAGCTCCGCCGTGACCAGGTGGCCCAGGTCAGCTGCAAAAAGCGCTGGTACGCCCGTACCTCCAACCACCGCTTCACCGTGGTAGCGGTGGACTGCGGCATCAAGCTGAACATCGTCCGCTCCCTGAACGCCAGGGGCTGCAATGTCACCGTGGTCCCCTACGACACCCCCTACCAGACCATCCTGGACATGGAGCCCGACGGGGTCTTCCTCTCCAACGGTCCCGGTGACCCGGAGGACGTGAAGCCCGTGATCGAGCTGGTCCGGCAGCTGCGGGGGAAGTTCCCCCTCTTCGGCATCTGCCTGGGCCACCAGATGATCGCCCTGGCCTACGGCGGGAAGACCTACAAGCTGAAATTCGGCCACCGGGGCGGCAACCACCCGGTGAAGGACCTGTCCACCGGCAAGCTGGAGATCACCAGCCAGAACCACTCCTACGCCGTGGACGGGGACTCCCTGGCGGACACCGGCCTGGAGGTCACCCACGTCAACGTGCTGGACGGCACCGTGGAGGGCCTGGCCTGCAAGGAGGACAAGGTGTTTTCCGTCCAGTACCACCCGGAGAGCGCCCCTGGCCCTCAGGACAGCGGCTGCCTGTTCGACCGGTTCATTCAGATGATGGAGGAGGAGAAGCGCCATGCCTAAGAGAACGGACTTGAAAAAAATTCTGGTCATCGGCTCCGGCCCCATCGTTATCGGGCAGGCCGCCGAGTTCGACTACGCCGGTACCCAGGCCTGCCTGGCCCTCCGGGAGGAGGGATATCGGGTCATCCTGGCCAACTCCAACCCCGCCACCATCATGACCGACACCACCATCGCCGACAAGGTTTACATGGAGCCCCTGACGGTGGAGTATCTGGCGAAGATCCTCCGCTTCGAGCGTCCCGACGCCATCGTCCCCGGCATCGGCGGCCAGACGGGGCTGAATCTCGCCATGGAGCTGCAGAAGCAGGGCATTCTGGACGAGTGCGGCGTGGAGCTGCTGGGCACCAGCTACGACAGCATCCGCCGGGCCGAGGACCGGGAGCTGTTCAAGGAGCTGTGTCTGGAGCTTGGCGAGCCGGTGGTCCCCTCCGAGATCGCCAACGACCTGGAGGAGGCGGCACAGGCCGCGGCGGACATCGGCTACCCGGTGATCCTCCGTCCGGCCTTCACCCTTGGGGGCACCGGCGGCGGCTTCGCCGGAAACGAGGACGAGCTGCGGGAGATGATGAAGCACGCCCTGGAGCTGTCCCCTGTCCATCAGGTGCTCATCGAGAAGAGCATCAAGGGCTATAAGGAGATCGAATACGAGGTGATGCGGGACGCCAACGACACCGCCATCACCGTCTGCAACATGGAGAACATCGACCCCGTGGGCATCCACACCGGCGACTCCATCGTGGTGGCCCCCAGCCAGACCCTGACCAACAAGGAGTACCACCTCCTCCGGGACAGCGCCCTGCGGCTCATCCGCGCCCTGAAGATCGAGGGCGGATGCAACGTCCAGTTCGCCCTGGACCCTCAGTCCTTCCAGTATTATGTGATCGAGGTAAACCCCAGAGTATCCCGGTCCTCCGCCTTAGCCAGCAAGGCCAGCGGGTATCCCATCGCCCGGGTGTCCGCCAAGATATCCGTGGGGATGCACCTGGAGGAGATCCAGCTGGCCAACACCCCCGCCTGCTTCGAGCCCGCTCTGGACTACGTGGTGACGAAGATGCCCCGGTTCCCCTTCGACAAGTTCGGCTCCGCCAGCAACCGCCTCAGCACCCAGATGAAGGCCACCGGCGAGGTCATGGCCGTCGGCCGGACCCTCCAGGAGAGCATCCTGAAGGCCGTCCGCTCCCTGGAGGGCGGCGTGGGCCACATCTATATGGAGAAGTTCAACGACTACGCCGACAAGGAGCTGCTGGACTATATCCAGCTGGGCACCGACGACCGTATTTTTGCCATCGCCGAGCTGATGAGCCGGGGAGCCGACCTAGGCCAGATCTGCACCGCCACCCAGATCGACATGCTCTTCCTGGACAAGATCTGCAACATCGTCCACTACGAGGAGGAGATCAAGGCCCGCCCCTGGGATACGGACATGCTCCGCCGGGCCAAGCGCCGGGGCTTCTCCGACCGGGCCGTCGCCTGGCTGTGGAAGTGTACCGAGCGGGAGGTCTACGACAAGCGCTGCGAGCTGGGCATCTTCCCGGTCTACAAGATGATCGATACCTGCGCCAGCGAGTTCGACAGCTACGTGCCCTATTTCTACTCCACCTACGAGGACGAGAACGAGTCCGTGGTGTCCGCCAATAAAAAGATCATCGTCCTTGGCTCCGGCCCCATCCGCATCGGCCAGGGCGTGGAGTTCGACTATTCCACCGTCCACGCCGTCCAGACCATCAAGAAGAGCGGCTATGATGCCATTATCATCAACAACAACCCGGAGACCGTCTCCACGGACTACACCTGTTCCGACAAGCTCTACTTCGAGCCCCTGACGGTGGAGGACGTGATGAACGTCATCCACTTGGAACAGCCCATAGGCGTCATCGCCTCCCTGGGGGGTCAGACGGCCATCAACCTGGCCCAGCCCCTGCGGGACCACGGGGTGACCATCATCGGCACGGACTGCGAGGCCATCGAGCGTGCGGAGGACCGGAAGGTCTTCGAGCAGGTCCTCCGCCAGCTGGACATCCCCCAGCCCCGGGGCGAGGCCGTCACCAATCTGGAGGACGGCGTCCGCGCCGCCCGGGAGATCGGCTATCCGGTGCTGGTGCGCCCCTCCTTCGTGCTGGGCGGCAGGGCCATGGAGATCGTGGCCAACGAGGAGATGCTCCGCCGCTACCTGAAGACCGCCGTGGAGGTGGACGAGTCCAAGCCGGTGCTGGTGGACAAGTACATCATCGGCAAGGAGGTGGAGGTGGACGCCATCTGTGACGGGACGGACGTGTTCGTCCCCGGCGTCATGGAGCTGGTGGAGCGCACCGGCGTCCACTCCGGCGACTCCGTCAGCGTGTACCCCACCTTCTCCATCTCGCCGGAGGTGAAGGAGGTCATTCTGGACTACACCCGGAAGCTGGGCCTTGGTATCGGCATCGTGGGCCTCTACAACATCCAGTTCATTGTGGACCGGGAGGAGAAGGTCTACATCATCGAGGTCAACCCCCGGTCCTCCCGGACGGTGCCCTTCCTCAGCAAGGCCACCGGCTACTCCCTGGCAGACATCGCCACCAAGGTCATCCTGGGGGAAACCCTCCGTGACCAGGGCATCACTGAGCTGTATCCCCCGGAGAAAAAGCGGTGGTACTGCAAGGTCCCCGTGTTCTCCTTCAGCAAGCTCAGCGGCCTGGACGCCTACCTCTCCCCGGAGATGAAGTCCACCGGCGAGGCCATCGGCTACGACGAGCGTCTGCCCTACGCCCTCTACAAGGCCATGCAGGCCGCCGGCATGAACCTCCAGGACCACGGGACGGTGCTGCTGAGCATCTGCCAGGAGGATCTGGAGGAGGCCCTGCCCCTGGTGGAGCGCTTCTACCGCCTGGGCTTCAATATCGAGGCCACCACCGGCACGGCCAATTTCCTCAAGGACCACGGCATCCGCACCCGCCGCAAGCGGGACTACACCGAGGACCCCCGGGACATCACCGAGGCCATGCGCGGCGGCAAGGTAGCCTACCTGGTGAACACCCGCGACCCCAGCTCGGCGGAGCACGTGAACGCCGGTTTCGAGATGCGCCGTCTGGCCATCGAGAACAGCGTCACCACCTTCACCTCCCTGGATACGGTCAGCGCCCTGCTGGATGTTCTGGAGGCAATTTCCAGCAGAATTTCCACCATCGACGCACAGTGACAAAACTTCTCGGAAGATTTTAGACTTTTGTAACAAACTGTGCTGGTTTTGTTAACAACCTTCGGGTATCCTTAATCTTGCAAGTGACAAGACTTCTTTTTCATCTGATCCTCCAAACCATAGATAAAACCCGGAAGCTGACCGCTTCCGGGTTTTATCTATGCAGGGACGGGGAGGCGCGGCCGCGCCTCCCCGTCTGTTTTTTAATAGTTCTCTGCGCAGATCTCGAAATACGCCTGGGGATGGGCGCAGGTGGGGCAGATATCGGGGGCCTGCTCGCCCACGACGATGTGGCCGCAGTTCCGGCACTCCCAGACCTTGACATCGCTCTTCTTGAAGACCTCCTGGGCCTCCACGTTCCGCAGCAGGGCGCGATAGCGCTCCTCGTGATGCTTCTCGATGGCGGCCACCATGCGGAACTTGGCCGCCAGCTCGGGGAAGCCCTCCTTCTCGGCGGTCTCGGCGAACCCGGAGTACATGTCGGTCCACTCAAAATTCTCCCCCGCCGCGGCGGCGGCCAGATTCTCGGCGGTGGAGCCGATGCCCTCCAGCTCCTTGAACCACATCTTCGCGTGTTCCTTCTCGTTGTCCGCCGTCTTCAGGAACAGGGCCGCGATCTGCTCGAAGCCCTCCTTCTTGGCCTTGGAGGCGAAATATGTATACTTGTTCCGGGCCTGGGACTCGCCGGCGAAGGCGGCCTCCAGGTTCTTTTCTGTCTGTGTTCCAGCGTACTTGCTCATAGTATAGCAGTCCTTTCTGTATTTTTATTATATTCCAATACACAGCGGGGCCTGACGGCCCCGCCGCGCGTTCGGACCCGCAATAGGATCAGGTCATAGCTGCGCCGTCCACCCGCAGGGTGACGCCGGTGACGTAGGAGGCCTGGCCGCTGGCCAGGTACAGGAAGGCGTTGGCGATATCCTCCGGCTCGCCCACCCGTCCCAGGGGGATGCCGGAGGAAATGCGCTCCACCATCTCCGGCGGCAGGGCCGCCACCATGTCGGTCTTGGTGACGCCGGGGGCCACGGCGTTGACGCGGATGTGGTCCTTTGCCAACTCCCGGGCCAGGGAGCGGGTCAGGCCGTTCACGGCGAACTTGGTGGCGGGATAGCCGCACCCGGCGGGCTGGCCGTACTCGGCCACCATGGAGCTGGTGTTGATGATCACGCCGCCGCCCTGCTCCTTCATGATCCGGGCCGCCGCCTGGGAGCAGACGAAGACGGCCTTCACGTTGATGTCGAGGATCTTGCCGAACTCCTCGACGGTATAGTCGTAGAGGCTGGTGCGGGAGGAAATGCCCGCGTTGTTGGCCAGGATGTCCAGACTGCCGAAGCGCTCCTTTACGGAGGCGAAGGCCTCCGCCACCGCCTCCGGGTCGCAGAGATCGGGCCAGAGGCCCATGACCCGGCCCTCATACTCCGTGAGCCCGGCCAGCGCCTTGTCCACGGTCTCCTTCCGGGAGCCCATCACCACCACGTTGGCCCCGTTTTCCAGATATTTCTTAACGATGGCCAGACCGATGCCGCGGGTGCCGCCGGTGACGGCGGCTGTCTTGTTCTTTAACATGTGCGCACCCCTTTTACATAAATATTTATTTAATTGCTCCCCCAGATCAAATGATCGCCGGGAACCCTTAAATATCCGATCGATCCCCTCCGGGACTTACTGCTTCAGCTCCACCACGGTAACGCCGTCCTCCCCCTCGCCGTACCGGCCCAGGCGGAAGGACTTTACCAGCGGATGCCGCTTGAGCTGCTGATGGACCGCCTTGCGCAGCGCGCCGGTCCCCTTGCCGTGAATGATGGTGACGATGTTCAGCTTCCCCAGGGCGGCGTTGTCCAGGAACCGCTCCACCTGCAGGTCCGCCTCGTCGGTCATAAGCCCCCGGATGTCCAGCTCGTTCACCGCCGCCCTGGCGCCCGCCAGCCGGACGGTGGCCGCGGCCCGCTTCTTCGCCTCTTTTTTGGCCAGGGTCTCGGCGTCCTCGATAAGCCGCACCTCGACCGCCTTCACGGTCAGCTTCATGTTCCCCGCCAGCAGCTGGAGCTTGTCTCCGTTTACGGTGGTGACCACCGCCTGCTTCCGGGTGCCCCCCAGCTCCACCAGGTCGCCCTCCCGGATGGGACGGCTGGGGGCAGGGATGGGCTCCTTCTCCACCTCAAAGTGCAGCTCCTCCTCCAGCTGGTTCAGCTTCCCCCGGATGGCGGCCCGGGCGTCGTTGACGTTCTGCCAGCTGGCGGCCTTCTCCTGCTGCTTCCGAAGCTCCGCCAGCTCCTCGAAGATGGCGTCCGCCTGGGCCCGGGCTTCCCGGACGATGCGCCGGGCTTCCGCCTCGCCCCGGGTCCGGGCGTTCTCCTTGGCCCGTTCCATCTGCTCCCGGAACTCGCGGGCCTTTTTCGCGTCCGTCTCCCGCTGGGAGCGGAGGCGCTCCGCCTCGGTCTGGTCCTTTTCCAGCCGCTGGCGCTTCTCCTCCAGCTGGGTCAGCACGTCCTCGAACCGGATGGACTCGCTGTCCATCTGGGCCTTGGCCGTCTCGATCACCGCCGGGTCCAGCCCCAGCCGCTGGGAGATGGCGAAGGCGTTGGACTTGCCGGGGATGCCGATGAGCAGCTTATAGGTAGGCCGCAGGGTCTCCACGTCGAACTCGCAGCTGGCGTTCTCAACACCCTGGGTAGTCATGGCGAAGGTTTTCAACTCCGCGTAGTGGGTGGTGGCGGCCACCTTCCCGCCCCGCTCCCGGACGTGCTGGATGATGGCGATGGCCAGGGCCGCGCCCTCGATGGGGTCCGTGCCCGCCCCAAGCTCGTCGAAGAGGATCAGGCTGTGCCCGTCCGCCTCCTCCAGAATTTTGACGATGTTCACCATATGGGCGGAGAAGGTGGACAGGCTCTGCTCGATGCTCTGCTCGTCCCCGATGTCCGCCAGCACCCGGTCGAAGACGCTCACCGCGCTGCGGTCGCCCGCCGGGATGTGCAGTCCGCACTGCGCCATCAGGGTCAGCAGCCCCAGGGTCTTGAGGCTGACGGTCTTGCCGCCGGTGTTGGGCCCGGTGATGACCAGCGTGTCGAATTTCTGCCCCAGCTCGATGGTGATAGGCACCGCCCTGCCGGAATCCAGCAGCGGATGCCGGGCGTGGCGGAGGCAGATGCTTCCATCCCGCCGGATCTCCGGCCGGGTGGCGTTCATCTTGTAGCTCAGCTGTCCCCGGGCGAAGATGAGGTCCAGCCGCACCAGCATGTCGTAGTCCGACAGGATGTCGTTGTGGCACCCCGCCGCCTCGGCGGACAGGGCCCGGAGGATGCGCTCGATCTCCTTCTTCTCCTTGGCCTCCAGCTCCTTCAGCTCGTTGTTGGCCTGTACCACCCCCATGGGCTCCACAAAGATGGTGGCCCCGCTGGAGGATACGTCGTGGACCAGCCCCGGCATACTGCCCCGGAACTCCGCCTTTACCGGCACCACGAAACGCCCGTCCCGCTGGGTGATGATGGCCTCCTGCAATACCTTGCTGTAGCTCTGGGAGGAGATGATCTTCTGCAGAATCTGCCGTCCCTTGGACGCTGCCACCCGGATATGCCGCCGAATGTCCGCCAGCTCGGGACTGGCGTTGTCGGCGATAACGTCCTCCTCCAGAATGGAGGTAAAGATCTTGTCCTCCAGGAACCGGTTGCCCCGCAGGGCATAAAAGAGGTAGTCGATGGCGGTCTTCTGCCCGTCATCATTAAAATAGTCCCGGACCCGCCGGGCGCACCGCAGTACCCCGGCGATATCCAGCAGCTCCCGTGTGTTCAGCGCCCCGCCGTGGTCGGCCCGGTACAGGCTCTCCGCCACCGGTTTGATGCCGGAGAAGGCGGGGGAGCCCTTCAGCCCGATCATATCCCGTGCCGCGTCCGTCTCATCCTGAAGGCGCTTCACGTCGTCCACGTCCGTCAGGGGGACGATGGCCAGCGCCTTTTCCCGTGACTCCGCGCTGTTGGTCTGCTCCGAGAGCATGTTCAGCACCGCCGGAAGCTCCAGCGTGCGTATAGATTTATCAAACAGTTCACTCATGTTCTTTCTCCAAATTCGGATAACGCTCTATTTCTGTGCAGTGATCGCGATCCAGGCCGGCAGCGCCGCCATAGGATTTTGCGTCCAGTCATTGATCCCCTCCAGCTTCGCCGCGTCCTGTCTCTGAAGCTCGTCATAGGAAAACCAGAAGGAGGCGTTTACCGCCTGCAGTTCCTTCATTTTCCGGATGGACAGTCCGGCCTCCGCCATGGCGTTTACCAGATCCTGCACCCGCCAGTGGCAATGGGGCATGATCTCCCCATAGGGCTTTTGGATTTGAGGACTTTTCCACGGTTCTCCCGTAAAGAGGCGGTTGAAGGGGTGGATGTCATACATGACCGAAAACCCGCCAGGTCTCAGCACTCTGCTGATGTTCTGGTACATCCGCTTCACATCCATGATCCATGTATGCGTGCCGTTCGAGGTATAGACCAGATCATACGCCTCATCCCCCAACCCTGAGAGTTCCATGGTGTCCTCACAGGCGAAGCGGATCGGAAGTTCCAGACGGTCCGCGATCTCCCGGGCATACTCCAGCTGCCGCTCACTGATATCTGTGGAGGTGACCTCCGCGCCCATCCGCGCAAAGGCAAAGGCGGCGTGGTTGTCCCCGCTGGACGGCAGAAGCACCTGCTTCCCCTTCCAGTCGGGGAAACAACTGTTCAGCATCGCATATATTCCGGGATGAAAAGCGCTGGCCGGATCTTCCATCAGCTCCGCGATCTTACCGTCTGTCCGCAGGGACCGATACCACGCCGAATCCGACAGCTGATCCCAGCTGTCTTTTATTTCCTTCAGTACATCATTCATATTCTGTTCTCCCTCATGTACTTTCTCCAGATTCTGCCCGCTTTTGCTTCTCGTAATAAACGATGGTCATGCCGGGCTGTAAAACTTCCTCCCGGCCGGTCCGCCGGTATCCCAGCTTCTCATACAAATGGCACAGCTTTGCCTCTTCCCTGATGGTATCCAGCCGCCATACCTCCGCCTGAGGATACATCTCCTCCAGCGCCCCCATGGCCGCCTGCGCGTATCCCTTCCCCTGAAACGCGGGAAGGATAAAAATGGGGGACACCCTGCAAACGTTCTCCGGCAGCCGCTGGACCCGGGCCGCGCCGATTTGACGGCCCTCCGCCAGGATCAGATAGTAGTCCGTCGCATCCTGCGCCATCCGCGCCTCGATCCTCTCCAGAGGCTCCGCCCCCGGATTGGTTGCTGTATCGCCATATTTTTCCAGCAGCTCCGCAAACGCCTCCACCTGCATGGCGTGGATCGCCCCGCAGTCCCGCGGCTCCGCCTTTTTCAGTTCAATCATTCAACTGCCTCCGATATGTGTAATCCCTTATAAAAATCCAGCGTCCCAAACCCCCGCTCCAGCATCGTATGGACGTAAGCCTCGCCTGCATCCCCCAGCTTTTTCAAATCCGCCTCTGCCAGCGAAAAGCTGTAAAGCCTTTTCGCTTCCCCGTACAGCACCCGCCGCAGAGCTGCCAGAGCTCCGGAGGACAGCGGCATAGACAGCCCCCGCTCTCCCTTGCCGCATTTTCTGCAGCACACCACGCCCTCGCGGATATCCAGCACCGGCTCCTCCGGCTCCGGGTTCCCGCAGTACGCGCAGGCGTCCGCCAGCGGCTCGAAGCCGATGAGGCTCATGAGCTTCAGCTCAAACGCGGCCTTCACCAGCGCCTGGTCCTTTTTCAGATTCCCCAGAGCGTACAGCGCGTTGAGCAGCAGGGACAGAATCGCGCCGCTCTCCACGTCCTCCAGCGCCGCCGCCTCCGTCAGCTCGGCGAAGTAGCTGGCGAGGCTCAGCAGCTCGATGTCCCGCCGCACCCCCTCGAACAGCTCGATGGTGTTTCCCTCGCTGAGATACTGCCACCCGTGGCTCTCACTGAGGGTCAGCTCGGAGTAGGCCAGCAGCTGGGTGCAGGCCGTCACCCTGCTCTTCCGGCTCCTGGCCCCCTTGGCCACCACCGGCAGCTTTCCTCCGGAGGTCAGGACGGTCAATATCTTGTCGCTCTCCTTGGTATCCACCGCCCGCAGGACGATGCCCTTCACCACGGTCCGTTCTTGCGCCATGTCCGCTCCTCTATGTAGACGGCGGCTGTGCCGCCGTCAGTCCGGTTCCCGGCGTTCCGGTTCGTTTGCGTCCTCATGCTTGCGCAGAAGGTAAAACATCGGCTCCCCGGTCCGCCAGAACAGGTCCCAATAGCCATCCTCCATCGTTCCGTCCTCCTGCCCTTATGGTGGGCAGGAAGCATATCGGATATGAGTGGTAAGATGTGGTCAGGTCAGGCCCTTTACCATAAACAGGAAGTCCGCGTAGGTCCCGTCCTTGTACTTGAAGGCGCGGGGAATGGTCCCTGTTGTTTCAAAGCCCAGTTTCTGGTACAGCGCAACCGCCGGGGCGTTCGTTGAGACCACGTCCAACTCCGCCTGCTCATATCCAACGGTCCCGGCGGTGTTCAGGATATCCTCCAGCAGGGCGGTCCCAACGCCCAGTCCCCAAAACGCGCGGTACAGGGAAATGCCGACCGTACACCGGTGCCGCGTCCGGTTCCGTTCCGCTCCGTTGAAAGAACAGCTTCCCGCAAACACGCCGTCCACAAACGCCAGCAGATGCAAGGCCCGGGGGTCCTCCCGATTCCGCCGGATGAAATCCACTTCCTCCTCCACGCTGATCCGGACCTCCTCCGGCTCCCGGAGCATGTAGGGCGTTTCCCCGGAGGTAGTTTTCAGATACTCCACCAGCATTTCCGCATCGCTCTCTTCCGCCTGACGGAGGAGGCAGGGCTTCCCATTTTTCAGCAAAACCGTCTTTTCCTGATGATCCATAGTATTTTCGACCTCTTTCTCTACTGCTCGTCATACCCGAAGGAGCGGATATAGTTCACATTATCTCTCCAGTTCTCCTTCACCTTCACCCACGTCTCCATGTAAACCTTGGTCCCCATGAACCGCTCGATGTCCTCCCTCGCATGGGAAGCGATCTTCTTCAGCATGGCTCCGTTTTTGCCGATGATAATACCCTTGTGGCTGGCCTTCTCGCAGTAGATGGTCACGTCCAGGTCAATAACCCCGGAATCCCGCTCGGAGAACTTGGTCACCTCGATGGCCGTCCCATGTGGGACCTCCTTGTCCAGATTCCGCAGCAGCTTCTCCCGGACGATCTCCGCTACCACCTGTTTCTCCGGCTGGTCGGTAGACATGCCGTCGGGGAACAGCTGGGGCCCCTCCGCGGCGTATTTCTCCAGTTGCGCCATCAGCTCCTCCAGCCCGTCCTTCTCCTGTGCGGAGATGGGGATAATGGCGTCAAATTCGTGGACCCCGCTGTAAGCCGCCATGACCTCCAAAAGCTGGGCCTTCTCGATGGTGTCGATCTTGTTGATGACCAGCACGGCAGGAAGGCGCTCCTCCTTGATCCGGTCGATCAGCGCCTGTTCCGGCGCGCCCACCTTGGCGACAGGCTCCACCATAAGGCAGACCGCCTCCACGTCTGCCACGGAGTCCTTGACCACCTTCACCATGTAGTCCCCCAGCCGGGTTCGGGCCTTGTGAAAGCCGGGAGTGTCCAGAAAGACAAACTGGGTCTCCCCCCGGTTCACCACGCCGCAGATACGGTTGCGGGTGGTCTGGGGCTTGGGGGAGACGATGGCGATTTTTTCGCCCACCAGGGTGTTGGTCAGGGTACTCTTGCCCACATTGGGCCGTCCGGCGATGGTGATCATCGCGGTTTTCTTGATCTCGTTCATTCAGGTGATCCTCAACTTTCTAAAATTTTCCGGCATTGAGCAGTCCGCCGGATTTTCAAATGAAACCAAAATGTTCCGCCAGGATATGCAGCACTTCCTCCCGGGTGTCGCTCTCAAAATCCGAGCGCGTGTAAGTAAAAAAACCCGTTTGCCGCCAGTCTGCCGCGTCCGGCGGCAAACGGCAGTCGTTTCTCGAATTGGCCCGAGGGCTACGCGCCCCCGGACCCTGCGGTTACTTTTGCCGCGCGGCAAAAGTAACCAAAAACGCGCTTAAACCTGCGGTTTAAGAATCCCTTTCTCGGGGCCGCCTGTTCGGCGGCCAACCTCGGCGAGGGGTTTGCGGACATTGGGATAAAATGAAGAGTTGCAGTGCCACGTGAATTTCCAGTACTCCTTCAGCCGCTCTGGTACTTGTAGAACTCCGCCTGCCGGCCTTTCAAAGGGGTACTGCCTGCAAGGGGCACTTGTTCTAACGGTACATTCTTCTGATTTGCACCTTCCCCACCAGACTTTCATGCCGAGTGCCGCGAGGCAACCAGCACTTCCGTTAGAACTGTGCGCAGAAGTAAGCACTGGCATCGGCCCCTAGCACTAACAGCAGACCAGCCAGTCTAAAGGTCGTAGCGTAACTAAACTCCCCCGTAATGAAGGAGGATTCTCAAGGAACGTAGTTCCTTGAGTGACCTTTTGCTTCTTTTCGCTCACGCGAAAAGAAGGCCCCCGCCCCCGTGAAGCGCCGCAAGCGGCGCTTTTAGCGCTAAGCCCGCCGCAGGCGGGCCCACGGGCAGGGGCGAATCTATCGGGAAGACAGGCAGCGGCCGCGGCCCCGCAGGGGCCGCATCATCGCTCGATCCCCAGTTCCGCCATAATAACGTCCTCCCTGGCCCGCATCCGGGCCTTCTCCGGCCCCTCGTCCAGATGGTCGTATCCCAGCAGATGCAAAACCGAGTGTACCACCAGATACGCCAGCTCCCGCCGGTTGGAGTGCCCGTATTCCTTCGCCTGGGCCTGTACCCGCTCCAGTGAGATCACCATGTCCCCCAGGGGCACCAGCCCCGTGGCTGGGTCCGCGTCCTCCTCTCCGGGAAGCTCCCCCGGCGTCAGATCGAAGGCCGGAAAACTGAGCACGTCAGTAGGCCTGTCCACTTCCCGCATATCCAGATTGATCTGATGAATTCCCCCGTCACTGGTGACGGATACGTCCACCTCACAGGCAAACTCCACCCCCTCCGCCGCCAGCGCGGTGCGGATGGCCTTGCGTATGAGGGCACATTTCTTCTCGTCCACCCCGGGCACGTCCGCCGTCACGGGGATATAATGCCGCTTCGCCATATTTCTATCTCTTCTTTCCCTTGCTTCCGTTATTGTAGTAGTCGTCATAAGCCTTGATGATCCGCTGTACCATCACATGCCTTACCACGTCCTGATCGGTCAGCTCGCAGATGCCGATGCCCTCCACGTTCTTCAGCACCCGCACCGCCTCCTTCAACCCGGAGGTCTTGTCCGCAGGCAGGTCGATCTGCGTAACGTCGCCCGTAATGACCACTTTGGACCCAAACCCCATGCGGGTCAGGAACATCTTCATCTGCTCCCGGCTGGTGTTCTGCGCCTCGTCCAGAATAATAAAGCTGTCGTCCAGGGTCCGTCCCCGCATATACGCCAGCGGGGCCACCTCAATGTTCCCCCGCTCCAGATACTTCTGGTAGGTCTCCGCCCCCAGCATATCGAAGAGTGCGTCATACAGGGGCCGCAGATACGGGTCCACCTTGGACTGCAGATCCCCCGGCAGGAATCCCAGCCGCTCCCCGGCCTCCACGGCGGGCCGTGTGAGAATGATCCGGTTGACCTGCTTGTCTCGGAAGGCCGCCACGGCGGCGGCCACCGCCAGATAGGTCTTGCCCGTTCCGGCGGGGCCCACGCCGATGGTCACGGTGTTCTTCTGCACCGACTGGATATACTTCTTCTGCCCGATGGTCTTGGCCTTTACAGGCCGGCCCTTGGAGGTGATGCAGATCACGTCCGCCGTCAGCTCCGCCGCCTTGTCCGCCTGCCCCGCCCGGGCCAGTCCGATGACATAGCGGACGGTCTGCTCCCCGATGTTCTCCCCCTTGCCCGCCAGAGTCAGCAGGGCGTGGACCGCCTTGTCCGCCAGCATGGTGTCCTCCGGCTCTCCGGCGATGCGCAGCTCGCCCTCCCGGTTGGTGACCACCACGTGAAATTCCGACTCGATGAGCCGGATGTTCTCATCGAAGGAGCCGAACAGGTTCGCGGCCTCCTCCAGACGCTCGATCTCTATCCTTTGTTCCATTGACTGATCTCTCCTTTGCGCCGTATCCTCTGTAAAACGCCTCATAAAGGCGGAAATTGTTCAGGGCGACTGTATAAACCGCCCGATCTGCTCCTGACACTCAGCGGACAGGGTGACCACCAGGCACCCGTCCGCAACCTCGCTGCTGATCTCCCGGCTGAGGATCTCGCCTTCGTCCAGATACCCGGCCAGCCGGGCGTCCAGGACCTCCTCCGCCAATGCCAGGGCCTCCTGTTCGCTCCGCTGGCGCTCTACCAGCTCGAAGAAGCGCAGCGTCTCCGTCACCCCCGTCACCGGCAGGGCCACGCCCCCGGGCAGCTCCCACTTGTTCCAAGACGTTATTTTATCACAAGTATCCCCTAAAATGCTACTGCCAAAATAGAAATTCCACCGTTTTTTTCCAACAAGCACCGCCCGCCTGACCTTTTCCGTCCCGGTGTAAGCCTTTTCTTGGACCGTCAGCGGCACCTTGCACTGCAGATGATACCACGTCCGCCCATAGACCTTCCCCATCCCCCGCAGGTACCGGACCCCGGACACGTGGTCCTGCATCACCCCGGAGATCAGCAGCTGTCCCTCCTTCACCGTGGTCCCCGGCAGGACCATCTTCTCCCCGTCCCATGGCTGGACGGCGGTAACCAGCGCGTCTTTAGCGGCCACGGTGTTCCCGGGCTCCCGCTTGCTGACGATTTCCGGCGCGGGGACCCGCTCCCGGACCTGGACGTAAGCCCGGCATCCCCGGACGTTGACCGCGATATAGCTCAATTCCGGAATCTCCAGCAGGACATCGTTGCGCAGCTGGGAGGAATCCACGGAAAACCCGTATGTTCCGAACCCCACCCCGAACTTGTCCAGCGCCCGCAGGATCTCCTGCTGGGATACCGTCTCATTCCCCTCGATCTCGAAATCCCATATAAAGAAGGACCCCATGAACAGCGCCGCCGTGCAGACCCCCAGCGTGACCCACAGCCCGTACCGGCGCCGGATGCGCCCCAGGAAAAAGGGCGTGCCCTTCCAGCGCACCGCCGCCATGTCGCAGTCGATGCGCCTGCTCAGCCGCCGCAGCCGTTTCCAGTCCCGCCGGGTCATGGTGAAGGTGAAAGCCACCTGGGACTCCCAGCTGAGATCCCAGAACACGATGCCGTATTCCGCGCAGAGGTTCAGCACCCGTTCCGGGAAGCCGCTCTCCACCCGCCCCGTAACCTCGCCCTTCAGCAGATTCACCAGATGCTTCAGCATATCACTTCACCCACTCCAGCCGGGAGATGCTCCCCTGTATCCGGAGCTGGTCCCCGGTCATGCTGGTCAGCTCCAGATCCTTCCCGAAGATCCGGACGATGCCCGTCTCCCCGTTGATGTCGATTTCCTCCCCGCTGTAGGAGAGGATGCCCTTGTGCCGCTCCATGTAAAAATACCGGTCCCCCAGCATCTCCATGTGGGGCAGCCCCGCCACCAGGTCCGGCGGCAGGTCGAACAGCTCCGCGGCCCCCAGCCAGATATTTTTGTCCCGTTTCAGAAAATCCATGCCAGCCTCCCACTGATTCCCGGGACGGAAAGCTCCATGCCCGTCCCATGTTTCTCCACATAAACTTATGCGCAGGAAAATATTTTTAGAAAGGCTCTTGACAAATCCGTCCGAATGTATTATTGTATTAATTGCGTAATACAGCGATACAAGCTGCGGGCTTGGAAAGGAGGACCATATGGATTGGCAATTTACGGAAGACCGCCCCATCTGGCAGCAGCTCACCGACCAGCTGGCCCTGCGCATCCTGAAGGGGGAGTATCCCCCCGGGGAGCGTCTGCCCGGCGTCCGTGAACTGGCGGCCCAGGCGGGGGTCAACCCCAACACCATGCAGCGGGCCATGGCCCAGCTGGAGGCCGACGGCCTGGCGGTAGGCAGCCGCACGGCGGGGCGCACCGTCACACAGGACGTCACGATCATCGAAGCGGCGGCCAAGGCCCGGGCCCGGACGGCGGTGCGCGTCTGTCTGGAGACGCTGGAGGAACTGGGCTGCAGCGGAGAAGCCGCCCTTGTGTTAGTAAAGGAGGAATTACACCATGAATGAGACCCTCGTCGCCTGCACCGCCCTTACCAAGCGGTACGGGAACAAGACCGCCCTCCGGGGCGTGGACCTGGAACTGGGCCGGGGCCGGATCGTGGGCCTGCTGGGCCCCAACGGCAGCGGCAAGACCACCCTGATCAAGATCCTCTGCGGGCTGCTCCAGCCCACCGAGGGAGCCGTCCTGGTAGACGGCCAGTCCGTGGGCCCCTACACCAAGTCCATCATCAGCTACCTGCCGGACCGGATGTACTTCGCCGACTGGATGAAGGCCACCGACCTCTTCGACCTCTTCGCGGATTTCTACGGCGACTTCGACCGCACCCGGGCCATGACCATGTGCGCCAGCCTGGGCGTGACCCCCAGCGACCGTCTGAAGAGCATGTCCAAGGGCACCAAGGAGAAGGTCCAGCTGGTGCTGGTCATGGCCCGGAAGGCCCAGCTCTACCTTCTGGACGAACCCATCGCCGGGGTGGACCCCGCCGCCCGGGACTTCATCCTCAATACCATCCTCACCAACTATAACGAGGAGGGCACGGTCCTGATCTCCACCCACCTGATCAGCGACATCGAGAAGGTCCTGGACGAGGCCGTCTTCCTCAAGGGTGGCCAGATCACCCTTCACGACACCGTGGACAACATCCGGGAGCGGGAGGGCAAGAGCGTGGACGCCCTGTTCCGCGAGATCTTCCGGGCTCCCAATTTTGAAGGAGGTGCCTTCTGATGTTTGGAAAGCTCTTAAAGTACGATTTCCGCTCCATGTGGAAGCAGTTCGCCTTCATCTGGCCCGCCGCCCTGGCGCTGGCCCTGGTGAACCACTTCACCATCAACGGCCTGGACAGCACCAGCACCGTGGGGGAGACCACCGCCGGAATCTCCATGCTGGTCTATGTGGCCATCCTCATGGCCATGTTCATCGTTGCCCTTGTGTTTGCCATCCAGCGGTTTTTCAAAGGCCTGCTGGGTGACGAGGGATATCTGATGCACACCCTTCCCGTGCGCCCCTGGCAGCTCATCGGCGCCAAGCTGGTCTGCGCCGTCGTTACGACCTTCCTCAGCGTCGTGGTGGCGCTGCTGTCCATCCTGGTCATCTTTCCCTGGGACCGGGAGGTGGTCGGGGAACTGTTCCGGGGGCTGAGGTACGTCTTTACCCACTGGAACGTCCAGGCCACCCACGGCATCATCGGCATCCTGGAGTTCTGCCTGATGATGATGGTCTCCTTTGCCACGGGCTTCCTCCAGCTGTACCTGGCCATGAGCATCGGGCATCTGTTCAACAAGAACCGGGTGGCGTCCAGCGTTATCGCTTTCATCGCAATCAACGCCATCGTAAGTACCCTGTCGGGCACCCTTCTGCTGCCCTTCTCCGATGTACTCTCCGACATCATCAACAGCATGAACGGCGCCGCCAGCTTCCATGCCGCCATGTGGACCATCATCGCCGGGGAGCTGGTCCTGTCCGCCATTTTCTTCGCGGGCACGGAGTTCGTCCTGCGGAAGAAGCTGAATCTGGAATAAGGAGGGGCCTGACATGAAAAAGCGCATTTTAGTCCCTCTGGCCGCCCTGGCGTGCCTGGCGATGCTGGGCGGGTGCAAATTCCTGTCGCGGACAAATATCGACTTTGACGCAGACAGCATTTCCAAGGCCCAGCAGATCGTGGTCCAGGATGCCGCCGGGAACGAAAAGGCCGTCCTCAAGGAGGAAGAGGAGATCGATGCCTTCGTATCGGCCGTGAACGTGGAGGGCTGGCGGTTTGCCGAAGTGCCCGAGGGCCTGAAGACAGCGGGGAGCTTCACCCTCTGGCAGCAGGAGACGGTCACCGCCCTTATCGGCTCGGAGGAGACCAAGACGAATGAGATATGCACCTTCCGCATATATGAGGACGGAGATTATCTGACCATCGAGACGGGGCTGATCGAAGTTCCCTTCGCCATCCCCCAGAGCACGGCGGAGTACCTGCGCGGCCTGACCGCGTGACTGCCTGTTGAAAGTGCATATACAGTCGTGCAGGGCGCGCCGGAAACGGCGCGCCCTGCACATTTAACAGAGATGTAATGTATAAAGGGTGGTTTCACCACCGAATATATTACATGGCTGGAGGTTCGTTTGTGGCAAAATGACACAGGCCGGAAAGGCGGTGATCGACCAGCAGGAGTGAAACGAAGCGGGAGTGCCTGGGGATGACTTGGGCGCCGTCGGTCACCAACAAGCGGCGCCGGGTGTATACCGGTGCATTGCCACTACTATCAGCGCCTATAAATGAGGGTTGAATGTCATTCCCATTGGTGGTATACTTGGCACGTGACAAATCGACAAATCCCGATTTTGGGGGCACATAACTATGAAAAAAATAATTGCAGGAATAGGGTTTGAGCTTACGGGAGTATCGATGCTGTTGTGCTCATCTTTAATTGCAAGTCTGGGCATGGAAAATACAACAGAGTGGCATACTGAGTTGGGACGATATTGGCAAACGGTATCTAATATGGGGTTACTTCCGGTGCTGATTATAGGTGCTGTTTTGCTTACAGCAGGTGTAATACTCTCTCTATGGGGAGCTTTTTCAAAATCAGATAATAAATCTATATGAATTTGCACTAAAGCAGGAGAAAACAATTTGTATGGATCATCAAATGGACAAGCGTTTTGGCGCGCGGCTGTGGACGATCCGGGAGCGGCTGCACCTGACCCAGGAGCAGTTGGCCGCCATGCTCCAAGTCCGGGGCGTGGATCTGACCCGCAGCGCCCTGGCCAAGATCGAGGCAGGGCAGCGCCACGTCTATCTGGACGAGCTGATCGCCTTTCAGCAGGTACTGCGGGTCTCCTTCGAGGAACTGCTGTCTTTGTAGGAATTTCTGCACAAAATCTTAAGATTCCGAGCATTGACAGCCCCAGGGGCCTCCGGTATAATATATTTACAGGCCGCCGGAATGCGTCTCCGGCGGCTTTCCCATTCACAAAGGAGGAAGCATATGTCATTGATGGAAAACCTGCTGGGCCGCACCCTGATCCAACCGGACGATACCTGGGGCCTGCTGGGTGTGATGTGCGTGTCCGTAGCCCTGGCAATCTTTTTAGAGCAGAAGTACCGCTGGGCCGCCAGGATATCCGGCTCGGTCATCGCGCTGATCCTCGCCATGGTCATGGCCAATATCGGCATTCTCCCCATCCAGAGCGTGCTGTACGACGACATCGTCTGGGGCGTTATCGTCCCCATGGGCATTCCCCTGCTGCTGCTCCAGTGCAACCTGAAGAAGATCTGGCGCGAGGCGGGCAAGATGCTGACCATTTTCCTCATCGGCGCGGCGGGCACCATTATTGGCGCCCTGCTGGCCTATTTCGCCCTTCGGGGGGCCTATACCGCCACCGGCGGACAGGTGGAGGACCTGGCGGCGGTGGCTTCCATGATGACCGGGTCCTATATCGGCGGCAGCGTGAACTTCTCCGCCATGGCCATGCAGCACGGCCTGAAGGGCACCCCCGTCGCCGCCGCGGCCACCGTGGCGGATAACCTCCTGATGGCCCTCTATTTCTTCGTCCTCATCGCCTTTGCCGGAATGCGCTTCTTCCGCAGCCGCTTCGCCCATCCCCATATTGATGAAGTGGAGAAGGGCTCCGCCGGCCGGGAGAACGCCAAGACCCAAGCCGCCGCCTTCTGGAGCCGCAAGGACATCTCCCTGAAGGACGTGGCCATGAATATCGCCTTCGCCGTGGTGGTGGTGTGGGTCTCCAACCTGATCGCCGGACTGTTCAGCCCCTTCGCGGTGGACGGCGTGGTAAATAACTTCCAGGAGGGCCTCCTGGACTTCGTAGGCAAATTCCTGGGCAGCCAGTACGTGTGGATCACCACCCTCTCCGTCATAACCGCTACCTTCTTCTCCGGCACGGTGGAGAAGCTCCACGGCTCCCAGGAGATCGGCACCTATCTGATCTATCTGTTCCTGTTCGTCATCGGCGTCCCTGCCAATATCTACACCGTCCTCACGGAAGCGCCCCTGTTCCTGGTGCTGACCTTCCTGATGGTGGTGGTGAACATGCTCTTCTGCTTCACCGGCGCGCGGCTGCTGAAATTCGACCTGGAGGACGCCATCATCGCCTCCAACGCCAATATCGGCGGCCCCACCACCGCCGCCGGGATGGCGGTCTCCCAGGGCTGGAGCCGCCTGGTAGGCCCCGCCATGCTGGTGGGCGTACTGGGCTACGTCATCGGAAACTATGCGGGCACGGTGGTAGGCATCATCCTGGGGGCGTGATACGGACGCCGCGGTATATGGTGATCGGCAAAACTGGAAATCGTGAAGTACAGGGAAAGAAATCATACTGATCTCAAGCTAAAAGCTTTAATTTTAAGCTGGCAATCAAAACAGAAAATCCTATTCTGCCAACAGATTCCGTGTTTTTGCTGTTCTGCAAAAATAAAGCTTTTAATCATATTTTAGTATAAATATCTCGTGCTCCAGCTTCTAGTGAATTAAAATAGGGAGATAAACCTATGAAATTATGTATGCAAAAAGTAAACACAATTGCAATATTTCTATCCTTGTTGCTGAGTTTCACATCGTGCAGCAACCAGCAGGATCACTCAATGCCGCCTATGTCATCCGTTGAGAAAACAAGCCAACGGGTATACATATCAGAATTTCTTCCAGTAGAATTTGAGTCCGATTACATTTTTAATGGATGTATCACGAATGACAATGTTTATCTAATAGGAGAAACAAGTAAAGAGGTTGGAACAAACGGAGGAAGTGGATCTGCGGAAGGAGATTCTACCCCAGCCAGCTCTGACTCTGAGGTGTTTCCCCTATACATGTATGGTGCTTCTCTTTTCCGTTGCTCCTTAGACGGTGGACAGTGTCAGCAAATAGAGGGCTATCAGTCTTTTGATCTTATGGAAGGAACAGATGGAAGTCTATATTCGCGTGGCATTTATCCAGGGAAAGATGGTACGCTTTGGATTTCGACAGATGTGGCCTATTGGGACTGGAATATAGGTTCTGTTGTGTTTTTGCAGCAATTTGATACATCAGGAAATGAGTTAGCAAATATCAACCTAAATGAGCTGGTTGGTGAAATTCCAAACGAAGATATTTGTAATACTATGGTAGACCTGGAGGAACGTTTATATATCAGCACTACAAATAGTATTATGGTGTTCAGTAATGACCAGGATCTTCTATTTACTATTAAAACTGAAGCGCAAATGACCCCAAACGATAAGCTGTTTTTACTCGCAGATGGTCAAGTTGGGATGCTCATGCAAACAGCGGCCTACAGTGATTCTTCGGATTATATTTTGCAAACTATAGATGCTGCGACACATGATTGGGGAGCATCCTATGTACTACCAGAAAATTGTGCGGAGATTTATTCAGGTAATGAGAAATACCTGTTTTTCTGCAATGCTGGAGACTCGTTGTACGGGTATAATGCAGGAACACAGGAATTTGATCGCCTGCTGATCTGGACTGGCGTAAATATTGACAGTAGCCAGATTCTTTGTCTCTCAATGCTGGATAATGAACAAATTGTAGCCGTCATCTCTTCTAATGGCGAAGTTGAAGTTGCTTCTTTGCAAAAAGTCAACCAGGCTGATTTGCCGGAGACTACGATTCTTAATTATGCTACATTGGGACTCCGTAGCGATGTTCGATCAGAGATTGTCGAATTTAATAAGGCGCACCAAGACTGCAGGATAGAAGTTCATGACTATTCGGAATATAATATTGGGGGGGATCGGTCGCAGGGAATTAGCAAATTGAATACTGAATTGTTGGCGGGTAAGATTGATATTTTGGATACGGCAGACTTACCGATCCAGCAGTACGGAAACAAAGGAATTTTAGAAGACTTATTGCCTTTCCTTGACAATGAACCAGAAATCAGTAGGAACTGTCTCATTGAAAACGTTCTAAATACTGCTATGCGGGATGGAAAATTGTACCAGGCATTCCCTTCCTTTTCCATTCTGACGGTTGTAGGAAATGCAGGCATAGTAGGAGAACGTTTGAGCTGGACATTTGAGGATTTAGCCGCTGCCCTTGAAGCCATGCCAGAGAACTGTACGATTTTTGGCGCAGGAGAAACAAAAGAAACCCTCTTTGAAGTGCTTTTACCAATGGAATTGGACAGTTTTGTAGACTGGAATACTGGTAAATGCAGCTTTGATGATGAAGGGTTTATAAGTTTTCTAAAATTCTGCAATGGCATTTCTCCTGTTTACGAAGAAGAAGCGATGGAATATGACTGGGTGACAGAAGGCCGGCAACTATTGCTCCAGGCAGAAATTGGTACACTGTATCGAGAAGATTATCTGCTCTATCCAACTGCTTTTGGAGGAAAGATCAGCTTTGTTGGGTATCCGCAGCAGGATGGTTCCATCGGGAGCTGCTTCAAACTGGGGGATGGCATGTCGATAACAACGTCTTGCAAGGACAAGGAGGCGGCCTGGTCCTTTGTTCGAGAAATGTTTTTGCCAAGGTATCCTACTGGCATGTACTTTGGCAATATGCTTCCAATCAATCAAACCGACTTTAATAGGTTAGTTGAAGTAGTGACAACGCCATCATATGAACGTGATGGCAATGGCAACATACTTGTCGGTGAGGATGGGCAACCCGTAGAAATGGTTGGTTTTGGGGTTCCACCAAATAGCAATTTGGAAGTACCTCTTCGTGCTATTACACGGGATGAACTTGAGTATTTTATGGAGCTGTTAGATTCAATAGATACAATTTATTCGTTTGATAAAAATATTTTCTCCATTATCAAGGAAGAATCAGGAGCGTATTTCAATGGTGACAAAACTGCCGAGGATGTTACCCGCCTCGTTCAACGCCGGGTGAGCCTATATCTTAGCGAGACGCAGTAATTTGCAGCCATACTCTGTGGCCACATCATTGTTATACTGATCTCAAACTAAAAACTTTAATTTTAAGCAGGCAATCAAAACGGCAAAATCCTGTTCTGCCAATAGAATCCTTGCTTTTGCTGTTGTAGAAAAATAAAGTTTTTGATCAGATTTTAGTATCAGACTGTCAAAAAAGTGGCTGCGTCACTTTTTGACACACAGAAAACCTCCGCCGGTTTTGCCGGCGGAGGTTTCATATTCCATTCAATGCAGCGTATTCAGCTGCCGCAGCAGCACCGAGGCGATGTTCTCACAGGACGCCTGGATCTGGACCGCGCCGATGTTGTGGGCCACCATAGGCATCCCGTACACCACGCAGGACTCCTTATCCTGCCCGATGGTGAACGCCCCGGCTTTCCGCATCTGCAAAAGCCCGTCCGCGCCGTCCCGGCCCATGCCGGTCATGATGATGCCCACCATCTTGCAGCGCACCTGCTCCGCCATGGAGAAGAACAGGGCGTCCACCGAGGGCCGGTGGCCGCTGACCTTCTCCCCCTGGGCGCAGGACACGGTGTAGCGGGTGCCGCTGCGGACCACCCGCATCTGATAGTCCGCCGGAGCCAGCAGGGCCAGCCCACGGTGGATCTCGTCACCGTTCTTGGCCTCCCGCACCTCCATCTGGCACTGGCGGTTCAGCCGGTCGGCGTACATGCCGGTAAAGCCCGTGGGCATATGCTGGACGATCAGCATCCCCGGGATGTCGGCAGGCAGGCGCTTCAATACCTCCAGCGTGGCCTCCGTGCCTCCCGTAGAGGCCCCCAGCCCGATGATCACCTGATCCAGGGAGGGCTTCGCCCCCAGCAGGGGGGCGTTGGGAACGGCCACCGGCACCGCCGGGGCCCGGCGCACCTTCGCGCCCGCGGCCGCGATGACCTTCTGGGTCAGGGCGGCGATGAAGGCCTCGTTCTGGCCCGGCTCCGGCTTGCGCACGAAGTCCACCGCCCCAGCGGACAGCGCGTCAAACACCCGCAGGTTCAGGGAGGATACCAGGATCACCGGCAACGGGTACTTGGGCAGGAGCTTCTTCAAAAACTCCATGCCGTTCATGCCCGGCATCTCGATGTCGGAAGTGATAACGTCCGGCTTGACCTGGGCCACCTTGGACAGCGCGTCCACGGCGTTGAAGGCCGTGCCCACGATCTCGATCCGGGGGCTCTTGGCCAGACCCTGGGTGATCATCGTGCGGGCCAGCACGGAGTCGTCCACCACCAGCACGCGGATCGTTTTATTCATAGACCACATAAAGGCTGTCTCTCCTTTATTACTTTGCTATATCTCCCCCGCTCCCGAAACCGGAAGCCCGTCACCGCTGTTTCTGGAACGTGGAGGGAGCGACCGTCGTAAAGGGGGAGTTCTTGCTGAGGTTCTCCGAGTGGCTGATCATGAAATACCCTCCGGGAACCAGGGCGTCATAGAACCGCCGCATCAGCGCGTCCTTCGTGGGCTGGTCGAAATAGATCATCACGTTCCGGCAGAAGATCACGTCGAACTTCAGGCGGAACCGGATGGGGTCCATCAGATTGAAGGTCTGAAAGATGACGTTGTCCCGAATGATGGGCGCCACCATGAACTGCTTGCTGCCAGCCACCGGACGGAAGTACTTCTTCCGCCAGACGGGGGGGAGGGTATCCGGCAGGTCGTAAACGCCCCGCTTGGCGGAAGCCAGGGCCTTCTGGGAGATGTCGGTGGCCAGGACCCGGGTGTCCCACTGGCTGGCCTGAGCCCCCAGAAATTCCTTGATGTAGATGGAGATGTTGTAGGGCTCCTCGCCGCTGGAGCACCCCGCGCTCCAGATGGCCAGCACCTTGTCCTTCTGGTGGCGCTTGACAAGGTCCGGCAGGATGACGTTCTGAAAGAAGTCGAAGTGCTCCTGCTCCCGCATGAAGAAGGTGTAGTTGGTGGTCAGCCGGTTCAGCACCAGCTCCAGGTCCGCCGGGTCCTGCTTGCGCAGCAGCTCGGAGACGAAGGGACCGAAGTCCGTGTACCCCTTCTGGGAGAGCAGGGAGGACAGACGGCTGGTGACCAGCTGCCGCTTCTGGCTCAGGTCGATGCCGTACTGGGTGTGGATGAATTTGACAAGCTTGTTAAAATCTTCGTTGCTAATATTGGTCAGCGGCACGATCTTTCCTCCTTTTCCGCCGGTCTATGGCAGGTCATTCGTGGAGAAGGAGACCGCAGTCCAGGATCAGAAGCGTCTTCCCCTCCGGCAGGGAACACATGCCGGAGATCAGCTTCTGTGGGTTCTGGGTGGGCATGGGCAGGATGGAGCTGGGCAGGACGTCCACCATCTTGTCCACGCCGTCCACCAGGATGCCGATGCAGTCGCTGCCCACGTTCACCACCATGATGCAGTTCTCGTCCGCCTCGGGCTTTCCCAGGCGGAGGCGGATGTCGATGATGGGGATGATCTGGCCCCGCAGGTTGATGATGCCCCGCACGTAGTGGGGCACCCGGGGCAGGCGGGTGATGGTGTGATCGGTGATAATGGTCTCCACCTGCTCCGCGTCCACGCCGTAGAGCAGGCCGTCGGAGATACAGATGAGGTATTTGCTGGCCTGGGCCTCCGCAGTCACGTCATCGGTGGCGGGAGGCGTGTCAGTTTCTCTGGCAAAGAGTACGTTTTCTTCCGGCATAGTAATAGTTGCTCCCTTCTCGCTTCGATGTTATCCGGCTCAGAACATTCCCTGTCCGGCGCTGTAGAGGTTGGCGATGTCCAGGATGATGCTGATGCTGCCATCGCCCATGATGCTGCATCCGGTGATGCCGCAGCTCTTGATGTCGAAGCTGTTGACATAGGTCGGCAGGGGCTTGACCACGATCTGCTGCTGTCCCAGCAGCTCATCCACGAACAGGCAGTAGCTGCACTCGCCGGACTCCAGCCAGACGACGATGCCCTCCTCGATGTTGTCGTGGCCGTCCTCCAGGCCGAAGAGCTCCTTGGCCCGGATGATGGGGTAGAAGTTGCCCTGGAATTTCATCATCTCGCCTCTGGCGGGGTCCCGGATCACGTCTCCGGCGGAGACCCTGGCGGAGGTGCGGATGTTGTTGATGGGGATGGTGAACAGGGACCCGCCCACGCTGACCTCCATGCCGTCCATGATGGCCATGGTCAGGGGGATCTTCAGCGTGGTGGTCATGCCCTTGCCCCACTCGCTGGAGATGGACACGGTGCCGCCCACGTCGGCCACGTTCTTCTTGACCACGTCCATGCCCACGCCGCGCCCGGAGAACTCGGTGACCTGGGTGTTGGTGGAGAAGCCCGCCATCATCATGAAGCCCAGGATCTCCTTCTGGCTGTACTCGTGGTCCGGGTCCGCCAGCCCCTGGCGGATGGCCTTGCTCAAAATGGCCTGGCAGTCCGCGCCCTTGCCGTCGTCCTTGATCTCGATGATGACCTCGCTGCCGGTGTGGCGGGCGGAGAGGATGATCTCGCCCACGGGGTCCTTCCCGGCGGCGACGCGCTCCTCCTCGGTCTCCTCCAGGCCGTGGTCCATGGAGTTGCGCACGATGTGCATGATGGGGTCGCTGATGCCGTCCACGATGGTCTTATCCACCTCGGTGTCCTCGCCCACCAGGGTCAGCCTGGCCCGCTTGCCCAGCTTCTTGCTCATATCCCGGACGATGCGGTTCATCTTCTGGAAGGTGCTGGAAACAGGCACCATCCGCAGGGACATGGACACGTCCTGGAGGTCGTCGGTGAGCTTGCGCAGCTCCCGGGCGGACTTGGTGAAGTTGTCCAGCCGCAGCCCCCTCAGGTCCGGGGACGCGGTGACCATGGACTCGGTGATGACGATCTCGCTGACCACCGCCATCAGCTGGTCCAGCTTGGTGAGGTTGACGCTGATAAGGCTCTCCTTGGCGTGCTGCTGCCCGGCGGCAGGCGCGGCGGCGGCGGGAGCCGGAGCGGCAGGGGCGGGGGCCGCCTTGGGCGCGGCCTCGACCGGCGCGGGAGCAGCCTCGGCAGCGGGGGCCGGAGCCTCGGGGGCGGGCGCGGGAGCCTCCGCCTTGGCGTCCACCGGCTCGTAGGAGGACACGCTGCCCGCGCCCTGGACGGCGGGGATGGCGGCGTCCCGCTCCCCGGCGGAGTGGAACCAGACGAAGAAGCCGTTCTCGGCGATGACCTCCGCCGTGGAGGGGTCGGACTCGGTGTTCTCAGGGACGGTGATGAAGTCCGTGCTGTAATCCTTTACGGCGGTGACCAGCATGAAGGCCCGCAGGTTCTCCATGCCGCTGCCCTCGTCGAAGAAGACGTGGATGCCGAAGGGGTAGGCCGCGTCGGCGGCCACCGGCGCCTGGGCCTCGGCGGCTCCGGCAGATTTTTCCTCCGCCTTTTCGCCGCCTCCGCCTTGAATTTTATTGACCAGGCTATTAATTTTATCTACGATACTGTCGATAGATTCAGAGAGTGGTTCGCCGTTTTCGATCTTCTCGATCTCCCCGCGGAAGAAATCCACCGCCTGGAAAAGCATGTCGAACAGCTCGGGGCGCAGGGCCTCCGGGACCGCGTCCATCGTCTTTTCACGAATGATGAAGAAAAGGTCCTCGATGCGGTGCGCCACCGTCATCAGGGAAGGGAATTCCATCATAGCGGAGGAGCCCTTGATGGTGTGCATGATGCGGAAGATCTCATTCACGCTGTCCTGGGAGAACGTATCCGCCTGCTCAGCGGCCAGCAGAATGCCGTCCAGCTGCTCCAGCAGGGTGTTCGTCTCATACAGGTACATATCCAGGATGCTGTCGTTGCCACTGCCCATAAATAACGCCACCTTTTTCCGTAATTTTTCTGTTCCCCGCGGGGGGCCAAAAGGGCAAAATTCCCCCGCGCTGATTTCATCATTGTAGTTATCGGCAGGATGCCGCCAAAAAATAAGTCATCCGCCAACTTTTCTTCTCCCGCCTCCGGCGAAGGCCCCGGCGGGCCCGGTAAAGGCCCGCCGGGGACCTGCCGCGGCCGAACAAAGTATGATTTGAAATGGAGTGACGCCAATGCCAGACCTGCTGGGCGTGACAAACGCGGTACCGGGCAATGACTCGAACCTGATCAACCGCAATATGCCCTCCATCCCCAACGACCCGCGGCTGCAGAACGCGCCGGACCCCACCCGTGTCACCCGTTCCGACAACCGCTCGGAGCGCCAGGACACCGGCGATCCCTCCGGAAGCCGCGCGCTGCGTTATGATTCCAACTTCCTCACCTTCCTCCAGCGCATGAGCGATACCCCGGGCCTGGCCCGGACCATGACGGAGCTCCTGCGCACCTTCCAGGGGACGGTGGTCTCCTCGGGCATGGAGGAGGGGATCGCCGTAGAGATGTCCGCCCTGCTGGAGATGCTGAAGATGGACGAGGGGGAGTTCTCCGAATTCTTCCGCTCCCAGATGCAGCTGGGCAACCGCTTCGGGGGCCCCTTGTTCTCCATCCTGCGGGAGGCCTACGGCGGCACGGATTCCGAGGTGCTGCGGGGGAACATCCTCCAGTTCCTCAAGCGCTACAGCGACTATTCCTCCTCCGGCCACGTCCAGGGGAACCTGCTGCGGACCCTGACCCGGCTGACCCGGGCCATCCCCGCCACCTACGGCAACCAGCTGCTGGGCATGGTCTCGGAGCTGGAGGGGAAGATGTCGTCGGGGGACCGGGCGGGGGCGCTGAAGCTCCTCCAGGGGTCCATCATGCCCTTCCTGGCGGGCTACACCTCCCGGACCAACGACATGGGGCTCAGCCGGGCCCTCATCTCCCTGCTGGCCCTGGACGTGGCCCGGTACGAGAGCGGGTCCAAGGAGGGGGTCATGCAGGCCTTCCGCCAGCTGGGCTCCAACGCCGCCCTGCGCAGGAAGCTGGGGGGCGTGGGGGAGGCGGACCTGCTGCGCCTGCTGGACCGGAGCGCTTTCGCCCAGGCCGCCGCCAAGGACCAGTTCGCCGCCAGCCTGGCCGAGGCGGCCCAGCGGGCCCTCCGGGGCGGGGCCGGCGCGGAGGTGCAGGACGCCTTCCGCAACATCGTCTCCGCCTTCCTGCTCAACGAGAGCGTCTACATGCCCCTGACCCATCTGGCCCTCCCCCTGGAGTGGAACGGGAAGATGATGTTCAGCGAGCTCTGGGTGGACCCGGACGCGGAGAACAACCTGAAAAATGGCCGGGGGGACCGGGAGAACGTGATCCGGTTCCTCTTTAAGATGGATATCCAGGACCTGGGCTTTTTCGACATGGTGCTCACCTGCCAGGGGGAGAACGTGGACCTGCAGATCTTCGGTCCCCCCGCAGTGACCAGCTTCGCCGGGATGGTCCAGGGGGAGATGACCCGCATCCTCTCGGAGAACGGCCTGAAGCCCTCCGGCGTCCAGGTCCAGACCATGGACCGGCCCCTGGAGATATCCGCCGTGTTTCCAAAAATATTTGAAGGAGAGAACAGTATCAATGTCAGCGCATGAAAGGCCCCGCTCCGCGGGGAGGGCGGTAGCCCTCAGCTATGACGGCGGCTCCGGCGCGCCGGTGGTGGTGGCCTCCGGCATGGGATACATGGCGGAGAAGATCGTGGAGGTGGCGGCGGAGAGCGGCGTCCCCGTCTACGAGGACAACTCCCTGGCCACCATGCTGTCCCAGCTGTCGCTGGGACAGGAGATCCCCGATTCCCTGTACCGGGCCATCGTGGAGATCTACGTGTACTTTTTGAATTTTGACCCCGCCGACCCCGACAAGGCCCGCCGTGAGCGGCAGGCCCTGGAGCGTCCGGCCGCCGGGGAGAAGGGAGCGGAGTGATGGAGCGGTTATATCTGATCCTGGACAAGACGGGCCACGCCCTGGCCCAGGCGGTGCTGGAGTCCCCCCGGATCACCGAGGTCGTGCAGCTGCGCCTGACGGAGGAGACGGAGGTGGACTTCCTCCAGGTGGGGGAGATCCAGTGCATCGGCCTGGACAACGGCTCCGCGTCCATGCGGGGCGAGGTGACCATGCAGCGGGGGGAGCGGCTGGTGATCCGCCCCGGCGCCATGCTGGGGGCGGAGGCCCGGGAGAACCTGCGCATCCAGACGGATTTTGAGAGCGTCATGTACCCGGTCACCGGCTACTGGAAGGGCCAGCGGGCCATCAAGGGCCACGACCTGAGCTGCGGCGGCGTGGCCTTCCACACCGCCCAGCCCGTGAAGGTGGGCGAGGTGGTGCAGATCGTCCTCCCCGTCACCGATTCCCCCCTGCTTCTGCGCACCCGCGTCCTGCGGAAGCTGGATACCGACGAGCCGGAGCCCCTGTACGCGGCCCGTTTCATCGACCTCTGCCTGGACGAGGAGGTCACCATCCGCAAGGCGGTCTTCAGCATCCAGGTCAGCCGCCCGAAAGCCAAGACTTGAGCCGTTTATGAAAGGAGTCTTATCAATGCAGCAGACACAAACCTCCCCCCGCCGCCATTGGAAGCGGCGGGCGCTGTCCCTTCTGATGGCGGCGGTGATGGTGCTGGGGCTGTGCCCGGCGTTCCCCGGGACCCAGGCCTCTGCCGCCCACTGGGCGGACCCCTATCTGAGCCAGCTGGTGGAGTGGGGCGTCATCAGCACCGCCCAGGCCCAGAATCCCGACCGGGCCCTGACCCGGGCGGACTTCATGGGCATCGTCAACCGGGCCTACGGCTACCACGAGATAGGCGAGATGCCCTTCGAGGACGTGGCGGTGACCGACTGGTACTACGACGACGTAGGCATCGCCTATAACGCCCAGTATATCAAGGGCACCTCCCCCACCACCGCCTCCCCAAAGGACCCCCTGACCCGGGAGACGGCCACCACCATCCTGGGACGGAACATGATGCTCCAGGACTCCGCGGGGGAGATTTTGGACTTCACCGACGCCCGCCGGATCAGCACCTGGGCCCAGGGGACCATCAAGTCCTCCCTGGAGCACTATCTGGTCAGCGGGTATGACGACGGCACCTTCCGTCCCCAGCGGAACGTGAGCTGGGGCGAGATGGCCTCCATGGTCACCCGCCTGATCGGCACGCCCCTCCAGGAGCCCGGGGATTACTCCCTGGGCGGCACCTTCGGCAACGTGACCATCACCTCCCCCGGCGTGACCCTCCGTGATACCGTGGTGAGCGGCGATTTGTACATCACCGGCGGCGTTGGCCTGGGGGACGTGAAGCTGGAGAACGTCACCGTCCTGGGCCGGATCATCGCCAGCGGCACCGGTTCCAGCGAGGGCGGCGGTGCCAGCATCCTGCTGCGCAACGTTACCGCCGACGAGCTGCTGGTGGACAATCTCCAGGGCAACGAGGTCTCCCTCCGTGCCGACGGCATCACCGAGATCGGCCGGACCACCGTGCGCACCAGCGCCTATATTGAGGACAACACCCCCGAGGGCCTGGGCCTGCATATGATCTCCCTGGAGGGGGAGAGCTACCCCGAGGGCGAGGAGCCCGAGGATTGGGAGCCCATCAAGCTGACCCTGGCGGGGCGGATCGAGGAAGTTGTCAACCGCACCCCCGGCTCTACCGTCCATGCCGCCTCTGGCACCATTGCCAAGCTGACGGTGGACGAGGCCGCTGAGGGCTCCGCCGTGATCATCGACCGCAACACGGTGGTCAAGGAGCTGAATCTGGACACCGCGACCACGGTCACCGGCGAGGGCGACATCGACAAGCTGGTGGTCAACGCCCCCGGCTGCGTAGTGGAGATGCTGCCCGACGAGATCGTCATCCGCCCCGGCATCACCGCCGAGATCAACGGCGAGATTATGGACAGCGTGGCGGCGGAGGAGTCTAGCAAGGAGCCCATGATCCTGGCCGGTTATCCCGAGGCCAGGGACATTATTCCCAACGGCCTGGACGCCGTGTTCATGACAAACAAGTCCGGTACCATTTACTGGGCCGTCAGCGCTGTGACCGATGGTTCTGTTGGCGAGGAAGACCTGATCAAGCCCCCGTCCTATGGCAATATCGCCGTCAGCACCGGCTCCTTGAAGGTAGCCAAGGGCAATGAGGAGACCACCGCCAAGATCACCGGCCTGACCCCCGGCGGTTCTTACTACCTATCCGCCGTCCTGGTAGACGCCCGGGATAAGCGCAGCACCACCAAGGTCATCTCCTTCACTACCCCCGACAACACGACCCCCGCTTTCTGCGCGGGCTACCCCCATATGTCTAAGGTCTCCCGTACCGACAGCGTAGTCGTAGTCATGCCCAATAAGGACTGCAAGCTTTACTACGCCCTTCTGCCCCAGGGAGCCGCCGCCCCCACCGAGACCGAGCTGAAGACCAATTCCGTGGCCGGGGCTCTGGGTTACGGCGTGCGTGACGTGACCAAGAACGTGGAGGACGTCTTCCGCGTCAACGATGTGATCCTGGACGAGGTGACCACCTACGTCCTCTATCTCTGGCTGGTGGATGCCGACGGTGTGAACAAGTCGGCCATCTACCCCTTGACCTTCACCACCGATGACGAGACCCCGCCGGAGTTCATCGTCGATCCCACCGTTAACAAGGTCCAGGCAACCAGCGTTGGCCTGACCTTCCGCCTCAACGAGAACGGCACAGTTTACTGGGTGGCGGTTCCCGCGGGCACCCTCTACCCCAAGCCCGAGCCCGGCACCGACTATGAAACGGCGCCCCTCAACAGTGACTTCGCAAAGCTGCAGGTCAGCTCCGGCATGAACATCGGCACGGACGGCAAGGCCGGAAAGGTCACTGCCAAGGAGAATGCCGACGGCACCATCACCGTCTCCGGCCTCAAACCTGAGACCACCTACGACTTCTATTACGTAGCCAAGGATAACGCGGGTCCGGACCGCAACTACTCCGTGTCGGTGAAGAAGATCACCATCAACACCCTGGACACCTCCGGCCCCAAGTTCACCCAGTCCTTCTCTAAGACCTCCGGGACCGATAAGACCATCGACCCCATGTCCAATACCGACATCTACCTGGATGTGTCTGAGAACGTGCGCTACACCGGCCAGAACGGCGGCAAGGGCTTCCTGGAGCTGTACCAGGATGTGAAGGTCTCTACCGGGGATGCCAAGACCCGGGCCATCAACCTCCTGGCTGCCAATCTCTTCGGCAGTATCAAGCTTCATAAAGTCAGCCTTCAGGACAACTCGGAGGAGACGGTGCTGGAGACCCACAATACCAACACCCCCTTCACCGAGGATATGACCATCGACTACACCCAGGCCGTGGTGGAGGCCCGCAGCGGCGGCGGTATCCGGATCACCTTCCCCGCCAGCGGCCTGCACCTGGAGAACGGCGGCCAGTATTACTTCACCATCGGCGAGCTGACCGACACCTCCAACAACCAGAACGAGATCACCCCCGACCCGGTGGACTTCTGGTCCAACGCGGTATCCTCCGAGGCGGGCGGGCACAAGGTGCCTCCCTTTGTGGTTGAATTTGCGGCAGTGAACCTCTCCAGCCCCGGCGTAGGCGCTGGCGACGGCCCCATCGTGCGCAAGGAAGACGGCACCATGGATTCTACCACCGTAGATGGCGAGACCGAATATACCCGCTCCCGGGTGGATATGAGCTTCCGTATGACCCCCACCTCCACCAGCTCTGTCAGTGATACCATCAGCTACGATATACTGCTGTGGAGTGACAGCATCGTGACCTTTAACCTCTATTACCGCGTTTTGGACGAGGCTGGAAAGCCCATCCATGAGAAAGGTGCGAACGGTACGGGGTCCTATGGCGCGATCACCCTTTCTGACAGCGAGGCCCCCCTTGCTCCAGAGGATTATCTCCTTCCACAGCAGCGCGGCCACAAGGGATATGCGCAGGCTGATGAAAATGGCTGGATATTCCTGGGCGAGAGCGGCGATGTGAACCCGTCCCAAGGCTCTTGGAACGGCAAGTCTGTCAACAAGTGGTTCAATAACTGCAGTTCGACCTCTTTCCCGCAGCTCAATCACCTCCGCGACCAGCTGCGCTATGAGTTCGTTATCACGCTTCAATCCTACAAGGGGTACAAGAATTTTTCCACTTGGAACGGAGAGGTGAAGTTCCACGTCAATGTGGCCGCCGGGCAGTCCAACAATCTGGATAACCTGGCGGGCCAGCTGACCACCGACAATTGGGAGCGATTCAAGAAATTGGGTATGAGTGGCGGCGCGCGTTCCATCGGCCGCTGGAACAACGCGGAGAACCAACTGGTGGATACTCAGGAGCTGGTCCGTTTCTTTACTGACAGCAGCCTGCCCAAGTTCTACAACAGCGCTCCCCGGTTTGAGAACATCACTTCCAACTCGGTGGACATGTACCTTGCTCTTGACAATCCCGGCACCGTTTACTATGTCATTGGCAAGGCATCCACCGGCCCCGGCGGCACGCCGGAGATCACTACTACCCGGTATATCTTGGATGAAGATACGGCAGACGAGGACCCCAATAACGGGATCAAAATCGATCATGTGGGCGGTACGACTGACCAGATGTATGTGACCCTCACCGGGCCCAACGCGCCTACGGACAGCGGCAACGTTTCCCTGCAGCCAATGCCCAACTGGATGAAGGGTACGTCAGATGTGCCGCCGACAGACAATTCCAAGGACGAACCCGGCAAGACTAACCAGCTCATTACGCCGACGAACCTGAATATTTTCAGCCCTGGTTCCTGGTCCAGCGGAGCCAACGCCATTTCCGGCGAGGTCCGTTCCGAGGCATTCCGCGTAGAGCCGAAGGTCGTGGAGGACCTGGAGCCCAATACGGATTATTTCGCCTACTTTGTCATCAAGGGCGCGGCGGACGATCTGTCCCATGTCTATGTGTACCATTTCAAGACCAACAAGTCCGCCAAGCCCAAGATCGGGATCAACCCCATTGCGGACGGTTCTGTGGACATGTGGACCGATATTCCCGCCACCATGGCGTATATCCTCTTTACTGTAGATGATGCAGAGGATAAAACTAAGCTTAAGCTTTTGACGCAGAATTTTATTGATCTCATAGATAAAAACGGCGATTACGTAGACCAAGGAAAAACAATCCCAACTACGTGGAAGGGTTTGACAGTCCTTGAAGCGCTGTGTACCACCTACAGCTACACAGATATTGCCGCAAACGAAAGAGACGACCCTGCGATTTACGTTCCTAAGAGCGCGGATGGATCGACAGCGGCTTACGAGGGAGGCTACTCCGTCTTTGATATTTATGCGGGTGCCAATATCCGCCGCGAAGTGGATGAATTGATTCGTAATAATCTGCACAATGATGGTGCAACGCGCATCGATTTTGGCAGCAATATCAATTCTCCCGGCGGTGGTGAGAAGGACGGGCGATTTAACCAGGCGCTGAAGGATGTTATTGAGGGAAATAAGTATGTGATCCTGACCGTAGCGCAGAATCCGGTGCGTGCGGAAGATCAGCTCAATGCGGCGGACTATGAGCTCGACTCCTTCAAAGGCTATTACAACGTGGAAAAGAGCGCCGGTGCGTCTCCGAATCTGATAGAAGTGCTCGGTGGAACTCCGCAGACAGGTGGTGCGGCAGATACTTACACCGGAAGCTTGATTCTGCACTTTGATAAAAACTTGTATACCGGCACTCCGCCAGTACCTCTGACAAGCACTAATATTACTGCGCTTAATAATGGCTTCAATAAAACAAACCCTTCTATTACTGTTATAGCGTCTACTACAGCGACGGCTACGCAGCCCTCTCCGGACTTTACTCTTGCGATTGACAAAATGAAACCTGGAGATGTCATCTCCCTGCCTCCCAGTCCTCCGGTGCTGGCGAATGCAAGCGGCGCGACGCCGGATGAAAATTTGACAGTCACATTGGAAAGCTATACAGAGGTAGAGGAAGCCACTGGCGATACGGTAACCTATCTTCGCTTTACGGTTAACTGGGGCAAGAGCGATCCCTATCAATGGGCGGGACCCGGCCTTGAGATCAAGCGTGTTTCAGCGCCCACCCCCCCCAACCCCGGCGGCGGCACCGGCGGCGGCACTACGACCGACCTCACCCCCGTCAAGCCCACCGGCCTGACGGTGCGGAGCACCAGCGGCGCGAAGCTGGAGACCAGCGTCAGCACGATCTCCAACTACACCCTGAAGCTGGACAGCTCCAATATGCAGAGCAACGTCAGCGCCGTAGTCACGCCTGCTGAGGCCGCCGACCGTGTCTACTGGACCTCCTCCAACCCCAGCGTGGCTTCGGTCGCCGGGAGCAACCGCACCGCGGTCATCACCGGCAAGACCGCCGGCACCGCCACCGTCAGCGTCACCGTAGGAACGCTGACCAAGAAGATACTTGTCACCGTGGCCCCCGGCATCAACATCACCAGCTTCACCGCCAACTCTGACAAGTCGTCCATCACGGCCAACAGCGATGGTACCTACACCTGGACCCGAAAGGACGGCCTCAGCTATGCCTCGAAGCTGAAATTCTCCAGCAGCCTGAACCTGACCAACGGACAGGTGACCGTGACCTCCAGCGACCCCCAGGCTGTTTCCGTGGGCACTGTGTCCACCAGCGGCAAGAACGGGGAGGTCCAGCTGACCTTCGGCTCCCTGAGCAGTTCCCAGGTGGTCATCACCATCAAGGCTGGCGGCGTTGAGCGGAAGATCACTGTCAAGCTTGTAGGCAATGATGCTGGCGGAGCCAATCTGTTCAAGACGAAATAAGCAATTTTCCACAACGGGAGCGGGCCTGCGCCCGCTCCCGTTCCCCCTATCCGGCAAATGATGAAAAGGAGTGTTTTCATGAAGATCTCCACCAAACGGCGGTTGTTGTCCCTGCTCCTGGCCCTGATCATGGTGCTGTCCATGGCCCCTACGGCCCTGCTGTCCAACTCCGGTGGAACGGATACCGGCACCGGCGATGGTACCGTCACAGACCCCGACAAGCCTGACCCCGGCGATCCCGGCGAGCCGGTCACCGGTGTACTGGAGGACCTCAAACTCAGCAGCGACAGCTTCGACCCCAGCCAGACCGCCCCTCCCAATTACGCCATCACCCTCGAACCCAACTCCTCGGTGGACCGCGGAGGAGCCCGCATTACGGCCACCCTTGACCCTGTGACGGATACGGAGGTCCAGAAGCTCCACGTCACCTGGTCTCCCACCAATTCCCCCATCGTAGGCGTCTCCGAGCAGGATAACGGCCACGTAGGCAATATCTGGGGCAAATCTCCCGGCGAGGAGACCATTAAGGTCACGGCTGGCACGGGAGAAGACAAGAAGGAATGTACCATCAAGGCCGTAGTCAGCGGCATCAAGCTCAGTGAAAAGCTGGCCTCCGGGATCGAGGTCCAGGAGAACGGCACCGTAAAGATCGATGTAGATACGGACTATACCCTTTTCGGAAACGCCGCCGCAGAAAGCGCCGTCCTCACCGCCTCGGTGGTCAACAACAAAAGCAACGTCTACCTCCTGGTCCAGGGTAAGAGTGTGACCATCGAGGGCCGCCAGGAGGGCAGTGCCACCGTAAGGCTGTCCATCTCCGCCGCCGGGCGGGTATACGAAGCGGAGTTTCCCGTAACAGTGACTTCCAACCTGGCCATCATCCCCTACACGGAGGGCTGCAGTCCCTCCAAGCCCCTGCGGTTCTCCGAATTGGAGGAGCTGATCGCCGCAGCCTGCCAGGAGAAGACCGGACAGGCGCTGACATCCGTTACCGGCCTGTCCGTCCCCACCGCCCAGGGCACCCTCTATCTGGGCTATAACTCTCCGGAGGACACTGGCGCAGGCGCGGGCAGTTCGGTCACCTACTACACCCGCACCTCTCTCCGAGGCCCTTATATCCAGGACCTCACCTTTGTTCCGAATCCCTCCTATACCAAAGAAAAAGCCTACATCTCCTTCACCGGCCAAGCTATATCGGACAGTGGGACCAACCGCTCCTTCAAAGGCCGCATTGAAGTCACTTTGACTCAGGAAAAGACCGACCTCACCGTCTCCACCAAGCGCGACACCCCCCTGGAGCTGACCTCCTCTCTGTTCAGCAAGACCTGTCACGAGCAGACCGGTTCACCCCTTGGCTACGTGATCTTCACTCTCCCCCCCACATCCCAGGGTACCCTCTACCTCGACTACCGCGACGAGTGGAACTACGCCGCCAAGGTCTCTCCTAATGAGCAGTATGCCCCCAAGCAGCTGGACACCATCACCTTTGTCCCCGCCGAGGGCTACGTAGGCACGGTGCGCATCGGCTACGCGGGATACAGCGTCTCCGGCGTCAAATACAACGGCGAGCTGGTGATCCAGGTCAAGCAGGGCCTGGACGACGCCATCACCTATAACGACAACGGCGGCGGCCTGGTGAGCTTCGACCGCGGGGACTTCGAGGACTTCTGCGAGAACGCCACCGGCAAGGCCCTGTCGGCCATCTCCTTCACCCTTCCCCCGGCCTCCCAGGGCGTCCTCTATCTGAACTGGAACGGCGCCCGGGGCACCGCCGCCGCCGAGGGCCGGGAGTACGGCGCCGCCCAGCTGGACCGGATGACCTTCGTCTCCGCCGACGGCTTCAACGGCGTCGTGCGCATCCCCTTCAGCGGCACCAGCCGTTCCGGCCTCACCTTTTCGGGAACGGTGGAGCTCCACATCCAGACCACCGGCAGCGGGACCGGGGACATCACCTACACCTGCGCCCCCGGCCAGTCGGTAAAGCTGTCCCTGTCCGACTTCTCCGGCTTCTGCCAGAGCGTGACCGGCCAGCGGCTGCACTACATCAGCTTCCAGTCCCTGCCGGATCACAACCAGGGCTCCCTCTACCATAACCGCACCAGCTCCGGCAGCATGGGCACCCGGGCCACCACGTCCACCCGGTACTTCAACAGCGCCACGCCCTATATCGCCAACCTCTCCTTCTGGGCGGCGGGGGGCTTCAGCCGCGTGGACATCCCCTTCACCGGCGCTTCCGTCAACGGCCAGTCCTTCACGGGGGTCCTGACCATCACCAGCGGCGCGGGCGCGGGCAGCGGCCAGCCGGGCACGGTGACCTACACCGCCGCGGGCCAGACCCCGGTGCCCTTCTCCGGCAGTGATTTCGACGCCGCCTGCCGTCAGGCCACCAACGCGGCCCTGAGCTATCTGCAATTCGGCCTGCCCTCCTCCGGCCAGGGCATCCTCTATTACGACTACCGCGCCGGTACCGCCCCCACGTCCCTCAACCCCGGCACCACCCTCTACCGTTCCGGCGAGACCTCGGTAGACCGGGTGTCCTTCGTAGCGGCCAAGGGCTTTTCCGGCACGGCAACGGTGCCCTTCACCGGCTGGGCCATCGATGGCCGCCAGTTCCAGGGCACGGTGCAGATCACGGTACGCGCGGACGCCGCCCTGGGCGGCCTGGTCCGCTACGAGAGCTGGGGCGAGCCCGTGCATCTCAACGCCTATGACATCCAGACCGCGTCCGGCGGCACGCCGGTCTCCCTGCGCCTCACCGGCCTGCCGGAGGCCGGCAGCGGGAAGCTGTACTACCAGTACAACGGCCCCACCCAGTACAGCTGGCAGGGCAATACCTCCACGATCTACAGCCTCTACGGCGATCCCACGGTGTCCAGCCTGACCTTCGTGCCTAAGGCCGGTTTCTACGGCGAGGTGAGCATCCCCTATACCGCCTCCAACGGCGACGGCACCCAGTATAACGGGACCATCCGCATCACCGTGTCGGAGCCCGCGGCCTCGGCCAACTTCGATGACCTGGGCGGCTACTCCGCCCAGATGAAGTCCGCCGTGGACTACCTCTATAACCTGAACGTAGTCAAGGGCACCGGCGACCGCCGCTACGAACCGGGCAGATCCATCCGGCGCGGCGACTTCTGCGTGATGCTGTCCCGGGCCTTCCAGTTCAACGTAGGCAGCAGCGTCCAGGGCTTCAGCGACGTAGCCCCCGAGTCCTACTATGCCCAGGCCGTCAACGACATGTATGCCCTAGGCATCGTCGCGGGCGTAGGCGGCGGCAAATTCGAACCCTCCTCCACCCTCACCCGGCAGGATGCCGCCCTGATGGTCCAGCGGGCCCTCAACCAGGCTGGCATCAGCGTCCCCGACGGCAATGCCGCCGCCCTGGCGTCCTATAGTGACCGAAGCCGCGTGGCGGACTACGCCAAGGGCGCGGTGTCGGGCCTGGTCCAGCAGGGTCTGCTGCCCACCTCCGGCGGGCGCATTTCCCCCCGGAACGACCTGAACCGCGGCGACATGGCCATCCTCCTCCACCGCGCCATGACCAAGTGATCCTTTTCCTCAACAGAAAAAAGTACCAAAAACCGCCCACACCTTGCAGGTGTGGGCGGTTTCAAAAGTTTCGGGCCGCCCTTTTCAAAGGGCGGTGGGTCCAGGGCGAAGCCCTGGCGGAGCCTGGATCAGACCAACAATATACACTCCATCCCGGGGATCCGAAGCAGGAGTCTGTCCTGTACTGCGGCAAACTGCTGCCCCGAGATCACGTCGGTAGCCAGATGCCCGGACCAGGGGATGGAGACCTCCTCCACGCCGTCTCCCACATTGAGGATGGCGGCGGTGACCTCCTCGCCCTCCTCCCGGGCGAAGGCCAGCAGCGGCCCCTTCGCGTGCAGCCACTTCAGCTCTCCGGACTGCATGGAGACCCGCTCGTTACGAAGCCTGCCCAGTAAAGCGAAATGCCTTTGCAGGGCCTGGTCCTCATGGCCCCAGGGATAAGTCCCCCGGTTAAAGGGGTCCTCAAACCCCTCCATCCCCGCCTCGTCGCCGTAATAGACCGTAGGCGACCCGGGAAAGGCGTAGAGCAGCACCGCTCCCGCGCGGAGCAGCCGCGTCCCCCGCTCCCGCTCCTCCGGGGACAGGCGGTAGTCCGCCCGGGCGGTCCGCTCCTCCGGCCCGCCTTCGGGCCCCACCCCCAGCATGGTCAGGACCCGGGCCGTGTCGTGGGTGCCCAGGAGATTCATGGCGCTGTAAAAGGCGGGCCGGGGATAGTTCTCCCGGATGACCTCCATGGCCTCCATGAAGGCCTCCGCGCCGCCTCCCTGGAGATAGGCCAGGGCCGCCGTCCGGAAGGGATAGTTCATGAGCCCGTGGGCCTCCCGCCCCAGCAGATATTTCCGCCGCTGGTCGTAGGCGATCTTGTTGCTGCCGTCCTCCCAGACCTCCCCCAAGAGGAAGCTGTCCGGCTTCTCCTGGACCATGACCGCCCTGATCCTGGCGATGAACTCGTCTGGCAGCTCGTCGGCCACGTCCAGCCGCCATGCGTCCGCCCCCGCCCGGAGCCACCGGCGGATGATGGAGTCCTTTCCCTCGATGATGTAATCCATATAGCTGGGGCAGGTCTCGTTGACGGCGGGCAGGGTCTTGACGCCCCACCACGCATCGTACCGGTTGGGCCAGTACAGAAAGGCGTACCAGGGATAATAGGGGCTCTCCCGGCTCTGGAAGGCCCCGGCCCCGGGATAGGCCCCCTGGGCGTTGAAGTACCGGCTGTTGCTGCCGGTGTGGTTGAACACCCCGTCCAGCATCACCCGGATCCCCAGCGCGTGGGCCTTGCAGCACAGGCGGCCGAAGTCCTCCTCCGTCCCCAGCATGGGGTCGATCTTCTCATAATCCCCGGTGTTGTACCGGTGGTTGCTGTCGGATTCGAAGATGGGGCAGAAGTAGATGGTCCCCACCCCCAGGGACTTCAGGTAATCAAGCTTCTCCTCCACGCCCGCCAGGCTCCCGCCGAAGAAGTCCCGGTTGCGCACCTCGCCCTTCTCATCAGGGAGGTACTCCATCCCCTCCTCCCAGTTCTGGTGGACCACCCGGTCCCCCAGCATCCCGGCGGGATCGGGGACGGCCAGGCGGCGGAAGCGGTCCGGGAAGATCTGATACGTAACGCCCCGCCCGAACCACTCCGGCGTGGGCGAGGAATCGTCGTAGACCGTCTGCTGCCACCAGACCAGCGCCTTTTCCTCCAGGCACAGGCCGTTCCTGCCCAGCCAGACCGCCTCTCCGTCCTCCTTCTGGAGCCGGAAGGCGTACCAGATCAATTCCGGCTGTTCCGGCGTCTCATAGGAGGCGGCGAGGATCCCCTGGCCGTCCTCCCCGAGGGCGAAGGCCAGGGGCTGCTCCCAGTAAGCGTCCGCAAATTCCTCAAAGAGGAGCAGCGCCCCGGCGGTAAAGTCCCGAGGCGGACGAAGGGTCACGGTAACGGCAGACCCGCATGGGGCCGCGCCGTAGGGGGTCTTGTACCGGGTGTCTCTGGAATCGAAGATCGTCGTCATAAACCGCTTTCCTTGCTGTAGTATTTTCCGAACACTGAACCATTACGGCAGCAGCGTCCCTTCCGGCACCACCGTATAGCCGATATCGCCGGGGGCGAAGTAGTCGTTGAGGATCTGCACGGCGATAGAGGCCAGGGCCGCGCCGCTGCGCCCCTGCTCGATGACCACCGCCACGGCGATCTCCGGCTCCTCGAAGGGGGCGAAGCAGACGAACACGCCGTTGGCCACTACGTCGCCCACCTGGGCGCTGCCGGTCTTGGCGCCGGCGGAGACGATGCAGTCCTTGAAATCCCCCGCCAGGGACCCCCTGGTCACCAGGTCCCCCATGCCCTTCTTCACCGCCGCCACGGTCTCCTCCGCGAGATCGAGGTCCGACAGGACCTGGGGCTCGTGGGTGTAGAGGACCGCGCCGCCGTCATAGCTGGTCACGTCCCGCAGCAGGTGGGCATCCAGCCGCTCCCCGCCCCGCAGGAGGACGGCGATATAGTTGGCCAGCTGGAGGGGCGTATACAGCTGCTGGGCCTGCCCGAATCCCGCCCAGGGGGACTGATCCTCCCCCGGCGCGTTCTCGTGGCGGGAGCCCACCCGCTCGCTGATCTCGATGCCGGTGTGTTCCCCCAGCCCGAAGGCGGCGGCGTACTCGTTGAGCCGGTCCAGCCCCAGCTGATAGCCCATCTCCGCGAAGAAGTAGTTGCAGGAGACGGTAATGGCGTCGCTGACGTTGATGCGCCCGTGCCGCCCTCCGCCGCTGTTGTAGAGCCAGCAGTTGGCGTGGCTGTTGGGGTCCCCCGGATAGGTCCAGTGCCCGAGGGTGTTGATCTTGGTCTTGGTGTCGATGATGCCGGCCTCCAGCGCGGCGGCGGCGGTCATCGGCTTAAAGGTAGAGCCGGGAGCATACGCCCCGTTCACCGCCCGGTTGTGATAGGGAGCCGCCGGGTCCTGGGAGAGCTCTTTGTAGTCCTCCTGATAAGTCCTCTGGCTGTAGGTGGGATAGGTGGCCAGGGCCAGGATCTCGCTGTCCTTCACGCTGACCACGGCGGCGGCGCCGCCGATGGTCTTCATCCGCTCCCGCTCCTCATCTGTCTTGGCTCCCGCCTTGGCGGTCTCCACGCCGTTGGCCAGCGCGGCCTCCACCTGAGCCTGGAAGTCGATGTCGATGCTCAGCGCCACCGTGCCGCCGGGCTGGGGCGCGATGGTGTAAAGCTCGCTGGTGATTTTCCCGTTCTGATCGGTGGTGATGGCCCGGGTGCCCTCCTTGCCCCGGAGCCAGGACTCGAAGGCCAGCTCCGCGCCGTCCTTGCCCACCTGCTCGTTGAGCTGGTAGTGGTGGTAGGCGCTGAGGTCCTCCACTCCCGCCTCCTTGGCGGCGTCGTAGGGCGCGTTGAGCTCGGCCAGGGCCTCCTTGTCCGGGATGGACCCGATCCGCCCCAGGATGTGGGCGGCGTGGTCGGTGTGGTACTGCCGCACGGCCTTGCTGTCCACCACCGTGCCGGAGAAGCCCCCGTCGTTGAGCAGGGAAATGAGCTCCGCCGACACGTCCTCCGCCAGGAGGTAGGGCACCGTGGCGGCGTTCCGCTCCAGCGTGCGCAGGCGCAGCTCATAGAGGACCCCCAGCACCATCCGGGCCTCCGGCTCCGTAAAGTCCTCCGGGATGCCGAACTCCCGGCGCATCAGTCCCATCAGGTCCTCCGCCGTCAGGCCGGAGGAGGCGGACAGCTCGAACGCCTTCACCAGCTTCCCGCTCATCAGGGGCAGCTTGGTCTCCTCCGTGATCTCCGTAGAGGACCAGTCTCTGTCCCGCAGGAAGTTCTGGAACCGGAGCCGCTGGGTGCTCCCCGCCTCCTGGAAGGTGTAGGTGTAAGGCCTGCCCTGGGACACGGGCAGCCCGTCCTCCCAGACGATGCCCTGCTCCCGGAGCAGCTGCAAAAGCCGCAGCATGGCCCGGGCCACGCTCTCGGAGTGGACCGTGTTCCCCTCCGCGGGGATGAGGTCCGCCTCGTCCGCCACCAGGTCCGGATCGAAGCTCACGGTATAGACCTGCCGGTTGGAGACCAGCACCTTCCCGTTCCGGTCCGTGATCTTTCCCCGGAAGGTCTTCACCTTCTGGGTGGTGGTGATCTGGGTGGTGGATTCGGACCGGTAGTCCGCCCCGTGGACGATCTGGGCGTCGTAGAGGATGCCCACGAAAAAGACCAGGCAGACGATATAGGCGGCGATCAGAAGGTTGGACCTTCGGAAGAAGTGTTTTTCGTATTCCAAGGGCAATTCCTTTCTTTACAAGCCATGAGTGGAAAGCGGCTGCAAATTCTGTTCACTTACTGCAAATGAAAATATGCGCGAAGCCTGTTTCGGCCCGGCTGGAAATTTTCATATCCGACATGCGGATATATTCTTCTGTATCGTCTGGTCTGTCCGGATAAATTCTGATCTTATACGCGCCCATATCGATATGATCACTGGAACTTTTATCAATAGACAGGCAAAAAATACCGTTTGGACGCAATAACTCGCCGGCCTTGCATATAAAACGCCGCTTGTCTGCAAAGTGCATCATGGTCAGCGACGAATAAACAACATCGAATGCTTCCTCAAAGAAATAGTCCAGAAAATCAGCGCAGATCAGCGTAATATTTGGAAAGCCGGCCAGATTTTCCCGTGCTCTGCGGATCGTTTTGGGCGAAATATCTATTCCGCACAGCCTGCGGCAATGTGGCGCGACCCTTGCCGCAAGCCGCCCCGTACCAACGCCTATTTCAAGAACGCTCTTGGTCCGGCCCAATTTCATGGCCTCTATAAATAGCCGTCCGTCCCATTTGTCCATATAGTCTTTCAATGGCTGGGGATCACGAAACGGGTCGTTGCCATCATCAACGAGCTTGTCATAGTAGGCTGCGGTGTCCATCGTCCTCCGTTCCCCCCTGCGCATCAGTAATCCGCCCCGCATCGCTGGTAGACCATCCGGTACAGCGGCAGCACGAGAAGCAGGGCCGGCAGGGTCAGCAGGGTCTCCCCCAGGGAGATCCGGGCCATGAGCCCCAGATACTGCCCTCCGGACAGGATCTGCGCCAGCATCCGGAAGGCCCCCGAGGCCAGCATCCCCAGGGAGGACACGATCAGCGCGCATAAAAACCCCCTGGACAGCAGCCTGCCGGCGATCCCCCCGGAGAGGGAGGCGATCACGGGGAACAGGATGGCAAAGAATCCCCGGAAGGGCGCGGGCACCAGCAGGTCGCACAGCACCCCCAGCGCCAGGGCGAACACCGCCCCCTGCCGGGGCCCCTCGAACATGGCCACCACCGCGGGCAGCACCGGGTACAGGAAGGGCGTCAGCCCCAGCACCCGGATATGGCAGAAGAACGTTTCCTGGAGGCCGCACAGAAACAGCGTCGCCAGTGCGTAAATCACCCATTTGAAGACACGATAGCTTTTTGGCTGCATAGCGCAAACGCCTTTCTCATTCCACGATGTCGAAGCTGGTGACCACGAAGATCTCCGTCAGCCCCTCCAGGGACATCTCCGGTCGGAGCACGGCGTACTGGGTCAGCCCGTCGTCCCCGGTGCGGACCTCCTCCACATAGCCGATGACCACCTGAGAGGGATAGTACCCCCCAAGGCCGGAGGTGACGATCAGATCCCCCGCCACCACGTCCGGCTCCGCACCCAGATAGGCCAGTGCCATCCGTCCCTGGCCCATGAGGGAGAAGTCCCCCTGGGCCAGGGCGCTGCTCCCGCTGCGGAACACCAGCGCCCCGATGGAGGACTCGCTGTCCAGGATAGTGCGCACCGTGGCCCAGTTGAGCCCCGCCTCGGTCACCACGCCCAGCAGGTAGCCCTCCTCGGTCACCACGCAGTCGCCCACCTCGATGTCGTAGGCGGTGCCCTTGTTGATGGTGAGCAGGCTGTACCAGTTGGACGAATCCTGCACCAGCACCCGGGCGGACTCCAGATGGAGGTCCCTGCGCTGCTCCCGGAGCTCCGCCACCTTCCGCAGGTGGGCGTTTTCCTCCCGGTCGAAGGTGGCCTGCCGGACGTCCTCCTCCATCTCGGCGATCTTGAGCTTCAGCTGCCGGTTCTCCTCCTCCAGCTCGTCGAACCGGGTGAAGTAGTCCGCCCAGTGTCCCAGGGTCTCCGACACGGCGGCGGACAGGGCCCGGAAGGGGGAGACGGCGATCCCCGCCAGATTGGGCAGGGCGGCGGAGGTGGCGGAAAAGTAGCTCATGACGCTCAGCAGCACGGCGATCGCCGCCGCCAGGGAGAGGATCATGATCAAAAATCGGTTGGATGAACGCTTCAATTACAGATCCTCCTCAGGGGAAAAGGGATGGACGCCGAAGTCCTCCAGCATGTTCCCCAGCAGATACAGGGGCAGGCCCATCACGTTGAAGTAGTCCCCCTCGATCCGGGAGACGAACAGCGCCGCCTTCCCCTGGGCCCCGTAGGCCCCCGCTTTGTCCATGGGCTCCCCGGAGCGGATGTAGCCCCAGATCTCGTCCTGCTCCAGGGGCCGGAAGGTGACGGCGGTGGTCTCCGCCCTGGTCTCGATCCGTCCGCCTTGGCACAGGGTCACGCCGGTCCGGACGTGATGGGTCCGTCCCGAGAGAACGGAGAGCATAGTAAAGGCGTCCACCTGATCCTGGGGCTTCCCCAGCCGGAGGCCGTCCAGAAAGACCATGGTGTCGGCGGCGATGATCAGCGCGGAGGGGTCTCCCGCCAGGGCCCTGGCGGCCTCCGCCTTTTTCCGGCAGATGGAGGAGACGATCTCCTCCGGCGGGAGGGAGGGGTCGTAGTCCTCCTCCGCCTGGGGGACGAGGATGTCGAATTTTGTGATCCCGATCTGCTCCAGAAGCTGCTTCCTTCTGGGGGATTGGGAGGCCAGAATGATTCTCGGCATAGTATTTCCTTCCGGCGCGGCGCGCCGGTTTCGCTTTCTTCGTTTGATCCGCGGCCCTTCCAGGCCGCCTCCATCCGGCGCCCCTGGGCGTCCAATGGAACTATTTTGTATCAAGTTGTCCGCTCCCCGGCAACTTCCCCCCGTTTCCGCAGTCCATTTGAGGGAAGACAAACCTCCGCGTTTTCATGTACGGAAGAAAGTCGATGCCTGGGTCGGGTACCAGACCAGCGCAGCCGGGCTTACAAAGGGCTGACGCAGCGCACCTTGTCAACTGAATCGTCAGCGCCCCGTAGAGCCGAATCCCCCCGCGCCCCGCGCGGTCTCCGGAAGGTCCTCCACGACCTCGATCTCCGGATGCAGCACCGGAACAATGACCAGCTGTGCGATCCGGTCCCCGGGCTCCACCACATAGTCCACATCGCGGTAATTGTGCAGGCCCACGCTCATGGGTCCCCGGTAATCGCTGTCGATGACCCCGATCCCGTTGGTCATGGTGATCCCGTGCCGGATGCCCATGCTGCTGCGGACGGCCATGATGCCCACATACCCCTCCGGGATGGCGGCGGCGATCCCCGTGGGGATGAATGCCTCCCCGTCCGCCGGGACCACCACCGGTCCGTCGATGCAGGCGTGGAGGTCCAACCCCGCTGCCCCATCGGTGGCATAGTAGGGCAGGGGGATATCCTTCCCGATCTTATCCGAAATGACCTTGATCTGTAATTTCATCATAACATCCTTTGTAACCGTATTATTCCACGCCTCGATAAAAAAGACCCCGCGTGTAGTCCTCCGGCGGGTCTCCCGCCTCGCCCCGGTACAGCCGGACGATCCGCGCGCATTCCTCCGGCGGTTCCGTGGTGAAGCGCAGATTGGCCCACCGTAGGCCGCATGTTTGATACTCCGGCTTGTCCGCCAGATAGAGGACCTTCCCGTTTTCGATCTCGCTCCGGCAGCCGAAGGCCGGGAGCACGGGAAAATCCGACCCCCGCCGGTCCGTCAGGGTGTGGACGGCGGCGCAGGGGGACGCCCGTCCCTGCCGGACCGGGCATCCCCGTCCGGCGTTGGAGATGAGGCAGTTCTCCGTGATCATCAGCGGCAGCCGTCCATAGACCGCCGCCTCGCAGTCCAGGGGCTTTTTCAGATCCCTGATCTGTTCATAGCGCAGCTCGAAGGAGAGCGCCGCGCTTGCCAGCCCCCAGTCCCGGCATTGGGCCAGGGAGCGGCTGTTGAATACGTTCAATCCCGGACCACCCCGCATGGCGAGGCCCGTCCGTTCTCCCAGGGCGAGCTGTCCCAGGTTCTGCACCGCCAGGGAGGCGCATCCGATCTCCCTGGCCTTCTCCAGTAGCGAGAGCAGTCCCGGCGTTTCCCGGTCCGTGCAGATGCGCGGCAGCAGGGCGCAAAGCTCCACCCCCCGATCCCGGAACGAGGCCGTGGAAAATTCCCCGGCCCGCTCCACCGGAAGATACACGATATCGGGAGCCAGCTTCGCCAGCTCCGCCGTCAGCTGCTCCGGATGGAGCGCCGTCACCGTCAGCCCGGGGGCCTCTCCATAGGAGCGGCAGTCCTCCGGCAGCTCCGGCGCGGCGGCCTCCCGCCTCTCCGGCGGCGCGGTCCGCAGGGCCGCCAGGGCCTCCAATCCCTCCCGCCGCAGCGCGTTGACCGCGCTGGCCGGAAGGGAGAGCCCCGGCTCCAGCGAGACCTCCACCTTCTCCGCCCGGAAAACGGTGCCGCCCGTCTTGCTCAGACGGGACCGTACCTCCTCCGCCTCCAAGGGGCGGCTGCGGGCGGCTTCCGGAACGGCCCCCTCCACGGAGGCGGTATTTCCCCGATCGTCGGAGACCGTCAGCCGGGCCGGTCCTCCGGCCCGGAGCCGGACGGACATCGCCGCCGGAACCGTCCGCAGGTCTCCCCGGCCGTAGGCCGCCTTGGCCTCCCGGAACAATTCCTCCGGGCTGGCGGCGTCCTCCCCCCGGGAGCCGAACATGTCCGGCCCGGGCCGGCCCCGCCAGTAGCCGTCCGTAAAGCCCTCCCGGGAAAAGGCCAGCGCGAGCTGCCGCCGCTCCTCGGGCGTGGGCTTTCTTTTTTCCTTCAGAAGGGCGGCGTAGATCCTCGTGACCACCGCCACGTATTCGGGCCGCTTCATCCGGCCCTCCAGCTTCAAAATGGACGCGCCCATCTCCCGCAGCTCCTCCAGATGGTCCGCCAGGCTGGCGTCCTTCAGGCTCAGGGGATGCCCCGGCTTCCCGCTGTCGAACCGGTAGGGCAGGCGGCAGGGCTGGGCGCAGGCCCCCCGGTTTCCGCTGCGCCGCCCGATGAGGGCGCTCATGGCGCACTGCCCGGACCAGCACATACACAGCGCCCCGTGGACGAAGACCTCGACGGCAACGGGGCTGTTCCGGCAGATCAGGGCCGCGTCCTCCCTGGAGAGCTCCCGCCCCAGCACCACGCAGCGCATTCCCAGCCGCGCGGCCTCCTCCACGCCCGCCAGGGTGTGGACGGTCATCTGGGTGGAGCCGTGGAGGGGCAGGTCCGGGACGGCTGTTCTGGCCAGGGCGGCCAGCCCCCAGTCCTGGACGATGACCCCGTCCACGCCGCACCGGCTGGCCAGCCGCAGCAGCTCCTCCGCCTGGGGAAGCTCCCGGTCGGAGAGGAGGGTGTTGACCGTAAGGTACACCTTCGCCCCCCGGAGATGGCAGTACCGCACCGCCTCCGGCAGCTGCTCCGGCGTGAAATTTTCCGCGCCCCTTCGGGCGTTGAACGGGCCGCAGCCCAGATAGACGGCGTCCGCGCCGTTCTGCACCGCCGCCTCCATGGCCTCCCAGCGGCCGGCGGGAGAGAGCAGCTCCATGGCTTACCGCTTCTGCTGCTGGAGCTTCACCAGCTCCCGCTTGCACTCGCTCAGTTCGGCCTTGGCTTTCCCGGCCTCGTCCAGGTAGCCCTTCAGCTGGCGGCGGAGGTTCTCGGCGGCGGCCTGCTGCTTGAACAGCTCGTCGGCCAGGTTGGCGGCGGCCAGCACCGCCGCGTCCATGCGGCCGACCCGGCCGGAGGCCGTGATGTCGTTCATCTTCTCGTCTACCAGCGCGGCCACCTTCTGCATGTAGGAGGCGCTCTCCTCGCTCATCAGGGTATAGTCCGTACCATTAATGGTGACGGTGATCTTGTTTGCCATCTTCTATTGCTCCCTTCTATCCCTTTCGCGTACGATCTTACAAACTATTAGTATAGCAGATTCTTCCGGAAAAGCAATCGTATTTTTCCGCCCGGCCCCCTCCGGAGGGATAAAAAAGCGGGTAAGAAAATTATACCCTTGCCCTGGGGGGCGGCAAGGGTATATAATGCTCTTATCAACCACCGGAGGATGTCCTGCATGAAAAATAAAACGAGACGGATCGCGACCCTATTCCTGGCGGCCCTGCTGCTGCTCACGAACATGGCTTCCCCGGCGGCGGGGGCGCGGGAGCCCGGCGGCCCCCTGCGGGCCGTGGTCCTCTACGAGGACGGTGCCGGTCCGGAGGAGATGGCCCGGGCCCTGGAGGAGGCGGAGGGCGTAACGCTCCTCTGCTGCTACGAGTCCCTGTTCCAGGGCGCCGCCGTGGAGGCGGAGCCCCGGGCGCTGGCCGCCCTGGAGAAGCTGCCGGGCGTAGCCGGCGTAGGCCTGGCCCAGACCTATGAGCCCGCTTCCTCCTCCGGGGACGGCGAGGCCCTCTCCCCGGAGGAGGGCCTGAAGCTCATGAAGGCGGACGGCCTCTGGGAGCAGGGCTATACCGGGGACGGGACGGTCATCGCCGTCCTGGACAGCGGCCTGAACACCAGCCACGAGGCCTTTGCCGATGGGTCCCTGATGAAGTCCCCGGCCCTCAGCAGGGAGGACGTGGCGGAATTTACTCAGAAGGGGGGCACCAAGGGGCGCTATGTCTCCCAGCGCATCCCCTTCGCCTACGACTACTACAGCCGGGACGACGACGTGTCCACCACCAACAACCACGGGACCCACGTCACCGCCCTGGCCGCGGGATACGTGAGGGACCGGATGGGGCGCGTCACCTTCCGGGGGGCGGCCCCGGCGGCCCAGATCCTCAGCATGAAGATATTCCCCAACGGCTCCGGGGGCGGCACCGATGATACCATCATCCTCCGGGCGCTGGAGGACGCCTGGAACCTGGGGGCCGATGTGGTGAACCTCTCCGTGGGCACCGGGGCCGGGTTCAGCGGCAGCGATACCATCGGCGGGATCTACTGCCGGGCCTTCGAACAGATGGCCCAGTCGGGGGTCATCGTCTGCTGCGCCGCCGGCAACAGCGCCTCCAGCGTCCAGGGCAAGTCCTGGGGAAAGCCCCTGCCCTCGGGGAGCTATACGGACTACGGCTCCGTCTGTTCCCCCGGCAGCTTTTACGGCGCGATGGCCATTGCCGCCGCCTCCCAGGCGAGGCTCGGCAAGGCGGGCGCTGCGGACTACTCCTCCTGGGGCCCGGGCTCCGGCGTGCATCTGTCCCCGGCGCTGACCGCCTTTGGCGGACCCGTCACCTCCGCCGGGGCGGCCTCGGACCAGCAGTACCGGGTGGACGAGGGCACCTCCATGGCCTCCCCCTACGCGGCGGGATGCTGCGCCGTGCTCCTCCAGTCCCTGCGGGAACGGGGGTTCACGGATAAGCAGGAGGCCGCCGCCCTGGTCCTGGGACTGCTGGCCGGCAGGGCCCGGCTGATCACCGAGCGGGGCGTGCCTGTTTCGCCCCGGCGGCAGGGGGCGGGCTTCATCGATCTGGAGGATGCCGTCTCCGGAGACCTGGCCGTCATCGACCCCCTCATCGAGCTGGGGGAGAGCGGCGAGGGGCGGTTTGAGCTCCCCATTACCCTGCGCAACCTCTCCGGCCAGCCCCTGGAGGTCTCACTGGAGGTCCAGGCGCTTACTGACAATTACGCGGAGATGGACGGCAGGTGGTACAGCTTGATTTCGCCGCTGGACATTACCGGCGGAGTCACTGTTTCCGGTCCCAGCTCCGTCACCATCCCCGCGCGGGGAAAAACCTCGGTGACGCTGAAGCTGGCCGTCGGCGATCCGCTGCGCAAGGAACTGGAGAAGGTCTATCCCAACGGCTTCTATGTGGAGGGCTACGTGACGGCCTCCGGCGGCGGGCAGTCGGCCCACGGCACGTTCTTGGGGTACTGCGGCAGTTGGAATGCCGCGCCGGTCTTGGAGCCCCTGGATTTTCGGGATGTGCAGGACGCGGCGTTCCGGCTGGCGGGGGGACCGGAGCTGTCCTCCCGGCGGCGGGCGCTTCCTGCGGATATGGACGCCTGTTTACAGGAGCTGGGGGCGGACCTGGGGGCGAATCTGGCGTTCCTGGGGCAGGAATCCGGCGCGCTGCCGGAGGACGGCGTGCTCCTGGGCTCCAACGGCCACGCCTACGGGCTCCATGACGACCGGCGCAGCGCCCTCTCCGTCTGGGAGGGGAACACCGCCGCCGGGACCCTGTGCCTGAATCTCTATACCCTGCGCAACGCCGCCGGGGTGGTCATGGTGGTATCCGACCCGGAGAGCGGGGAGGTCTACGCCGTCAGGGAGGAGCGGCTCCTGGAGAAATCCGGCAAGAGCGCCTACCGCGCGGGCATCGTGCCCAGCGTCAGCTTCGCCTGGGATGGCACGGATGCCCAGGAGCGGAAGCTGCCCGCCGGGACCCGGGTCCAGGTGGACGTATACGCCTGGCTGGATACCGATGAGGATATTGAGGAGGCCTATGGCGGCAACGCCCGCCGGTCTTCCCCGGAGTCGTACAGCTGGCTGCTGGAGGACGCCTTCGACGGCTACCGGGCCCTCAGCTTTCCGGTGACCTTGGACGGCGCGCCGCCGGAGGCGGAGGTTTCCGTCAGCGGGGACGCGCTGACGGTCACGGTGCGGGACGATCAGTTCACGGCCTATGCCGCCGTGCTGGACGGCAACGGGGAGCTGCTGGCGGAAGACGCCTTCTTCCCTGAGGAGGCGGGGACGGCCTGCACGCTGAACGTGGACCTGTCCGGCGGCGCGAGGCCGGATACGATCTACATCCAGGCGGAGGACTATGCCGCCAATTCGATCGGGTACGAGGTGGACCTGGAGGCGCTGTCCGCCGGTGAGGATGCCGCACTCAGGCGGTGCGCCGCTGCGCTGCTCAAGGACGTGGACTACGGCGCGTGGTATCATGAGGCGGTGGACTATGTGGTGGAGGCCGGCGTGATGCAGGGGGACGCCCACGCCTTCTTCCTGCCGGAGGAACCGGCTACCCGGTGGGGGATCGTGGACGCCCTATATCGGGCCAACGGAAGCCCGAAATCCGGGCTCACCCTGGAGGAGCTGCCCTTCCATGACGTCTCCAGCCGGTCGAAGTTTATTGATGCGCTGTGCTGGGCCTACGAGCAGGGCGTGGTGTCGGGAAGGGCGGAGGAGGCCTTTTTCGGGACTGCCGTGGTCACCCGGCAGGAGCTGGCGGTGATGCTCTACCGGTGCGTCAAGGCCTCCGGCGGGAACGGCGGAAACCTGACCGCCTTCTCCGACGGGAACAGCGTGGCCGGTTGGGCGCGGGAGGCGGTCTCCTGGGCCGTGGGTGAAGGGCTGCTCAAGGGCGGCGCGGATGGACGGCTTGATCCGGACGACGGGGTCACCCGGGCGGAGACCGCTCAGATATTGATGCGGATTTTGGAGGCGTAAAGGGGGCGGTATGCTATGAAAACAGAGCCGCTGAGCATTCCCTCTGCCATCTTCTGGGCGGTGGGCTATCTGGGGGTCATGCTGGTCTATACGGGGCTGGACGTCGCGGTCTGGCGGAAGTGGTTTACTGGCTGCTCGGAGTGGATCGGCCTCGCCGCTGCCGCGATCTGCTCGGCGGGCTTTCTCTGGCTGCTCCGGCGGCGATGGCCGGTAGAGCTCTGGAGCAATGTTACGCCGGCAGGGCTTTTGCTGGCGGCGGCCTGCGCCCTTGGGGCCTTCCTGCTGCTGGACTGCTGCCTGGACCCGCTGCTGGAGCGGGCGTTCCCCAAAAGCGAGGCGGCCTACCAGGAGGCCCTGGAGCGTCTGGCCAGGTCTCCGGCGGCAAGTTTGCTACGGGTATGCCTCCTGGCTCCGGTCGTGGAGGAGATTTTGATGCGGGGGTTCGTGCTGGACGGACTGCGGGGCTCCTGCGGCGCGGCCGCTGCGCTGCTGGTCTCGTCACTGATGTTTGCCGTCCTGCACTTCAATATGGTGCAGACCCTGTCGGCGCTTGTATGCGGATTGGGCCTGGGACTGCTCTATCTGAAGACCGGGTCCGTCTTCTGCTGCATTCTGGCCCACGGCGGGTATAACCTGCTCTCCTGGCTTGCGGAGATCCTTCCACGCCGGAATTTATGAGAAAAGAAAACGAAGAGCGCCGGAGGCAAAGGGAAGCCTCCGGCGCTCTTTTTGGTGGTTTTGCTTGCGGCAAGAATATTTATTCGTCCTTGGCCCGGACAAGGTTTACGGGGTCCTCCAGAAGGCAGGGTTCGCCCAGGATGGTGGTCAGGTCCTCGAACAGGACCGGGACACCGGGGCCCTCCAGGCCGTCAAGCATCACGTGGAAATGAAGATGCGGGGTCCAGCTGGAGCCGCTGCTGCCTACGCGGCCAAGAAGCTGGCCGGTCCGGACGGAGTCGCCCTCGCGGACGGCGACCGTTCCCTTTTGCAGGTGGGAGTAGAGGGACAGCTCGCCGCCGGGGTGGCGGAGAAGAACGTGGTTGCCGTCGATCCGGGCGTGTTCGCCGGACTGGGCCTCTATTTCGGCCAGATCGGTGTCCTCGGTGGTGTCCTCCAGGCCGTCGAAGACCTCCTCTACTACGCCGCCGCAGGCGGCGAAGACCGGCGCGCCCGCGATCAGGGGGCGGGTCAGGGTCTCGTCGAACTGGCCGGCGTCAAAGGCGAACTCGCTGTTCCGGCACCAGCGGTGGGAGTTGATGGAGGGGTAGGTATCCGTTACCAGGACCGTCCCCCGGAGGGGGAAGCGGTAGCGGTTGGGGCTCCGGTAGGGGACGATGGAGACGGTCTTTTCCGCCGTGCCGCCGCCCTCCGCCAGGATATGGAGGGTATCGGCGGCCTCGCTGGCGAAGAAGGAGAAATGCTCGTGGAGAAAGGCGGTCTCCGGGCGGCGGGAGAGGCCCAGGATGCGGGGAAGGCTGCTGTCGCGGTAGCGGGCCAGCTCCTCCTTGCCGTAGGCCAGGCGGCGGATCAGCTCATCGCCCTCATAGCGGACCTGGAGGCAGGGGCGGCCCCCCGCCAGGCAGGTCAGGGTCAGGGAGGAAGGAGCTTGTCCGTCCTCGAAGGACAGGCAGCGGAGGAAAAAGTCGTTGTGGAACATGTGCTCCTCACGAACCACGGAGTAGATCGTGCCATCGCAGTGGAGCCGCATCGGGTCAGCCCAAGAGCTCGGCGGCGATCTGCTCCATGGCGGCCGCGTCGCAGTCCTTTACCGCGCCCTGGATGGTGTGGACGGTGGGGCAGAGGCTGATATCCTTCATGGCCTCCAGATAGCCCCGCATCACCTTGGCGGCGGCGGGGGCCCAGGAGCCGTTCTCAATGAGGGCGGCCTTGCGCTTCCGCCAGGTCTTGTCCCGCAGGTGGGCCATGAAGTGGTCCATGGCGGGGAAGAGGCCCCCGTCGTAGGTGGGGCTCATGAAGACGGCCCTGCCGCAGCGGAAGGCCTCCTCCACGGCGATGGCCTGGTCCTGGCGGCACAGGTCGATGAAGGCGACCCGGGGACAGCCCTTCTGCTCCAGGATATCCTTCATCTTTCGGGCGGCCTGGGCGGTGTTGCCGTGGATGGAGGCGTAGGCCAGGAGGACGGACTCCGGCTCCTCGGGCTCGTAGCGGCTCCAGAGGTCGTATTTGCCCAGGTAATGGCCCAGGTCTTCCCGCAGGACGGGGCCGTGGAGGGGGCAGATGGTCTGGATATCAAGACCAGCGGCCTTCTTCAGAAGGGCCTGGACCTGGGCGCCGTACTTGCCCACGATGTTGAAATAGTAGCGGGCGGCTTCCGCGTCCCAGCTCTCGCCGGAAGCGAGGGCCCCGAAGGTGCCGAAGCCGTCGGCGGAGAAGAGGATCTTCTCGCTGGACTCGTAACTCACCATGACCTCCGGCCAGTGGACCATGGGGGCCATGACGAAGGTGAGGGTATGGGCGCCCAGGGAGAGGGCGTCTCCCTCCTTCACGGTGACGGAACGGGAAGACCAGTCGCCGGGGAAGTACTTGGGCAGCATGGAGAAGGTCTTGGCGTTGCCCACCAGCTTCATGGCGGGGAATTTCTCCAGCAGGAGGCCGATGCTGCCGGCGTGGTCCGGCTCCAGGTGCTGGATCACCAGGTAGTCGGGAGCGCGGCCCTGGAGCTGGGCGTCCATATTCTCCAGCCACTTGTCCGCCGCCCGGCGGTCCACGGTGTCCATGACGGCCACCTTTTCGTCCAGGATCAGGTAGGAGTTGTAGGACACGCCGTTGGGGACCGGGTACTGGCTCTCAAAAAGGTCGATGGTGGTATCGTCCGCGCCGATATAGCGGACGGAATCGGATACGTGGAGATCGTTCATGGGGGATTTTTCCTTTCTTTGGCGGTTTTCCCCCACATTATAATAAGTCCTGGGGGTGTTGTCAACATGGTTTTGCCCGTCATTGGCCGGATAAGCCGTGAAGTCATCGTTTTCCGTGGAACAGTTTCCCCGCGCCGTTTCCGATGAGGACGATGAGGGCGTAGGCCGGGGCGTACACCCAGGCGGAGGAATTATAGAAGAGGAAGATCGTGGGCAGGAACAGGAGCAGGGCGGCCAGGGGGAGCAGGATGGAAAAGCCACGGCGGAGGCCGTGGACCAGGCCGGTGAGGAACGCGGCCAGGGGCGTCACGCACAGCATGAGGAACATGGCGCCGCCGGTGTCCCGCGTCAGAAGGGGCAGGAGGTAAAAAAGGGCCGTCAGGACGGCCAGATAGGGGAGAAGGGGAAGAATATGCTTTTTCATAGGTTGTCCTCCAGAGTGAAGAGTTCTTCTACCGTCGTGTCCAGACGGCGGGCCAGGCGCATGGCGAGGCCCAGGGTGGGGTCGTATTTGTTGTTTTCCACCGCGATGATGGTCTGGCGGGAGACCCCCAGGGAGACGGCAAGGTCCTCCTGGCGGAGGCCCAGGGCGCGGCGGAGTTCTTTGACGCGGTTCTTCATGGGCGGACGGCCAGCAGGACGGCGGCGGCCGCCGCCGCGGCTAAAACGCCGGCAATGGCGCAGGACAGGACGATGAGGCGGGCCAGGGGGGCGGTCTCACAGGAGTCATCGTCGTCCTTTACCGCGCCGCGGGTCAGGATGAGCTGGGAAAAGCTTTGGACCAGGGCGGCCCCGGCCAGCAGGAGGCAGGGAAGCAGGTTGGGGCGGGTATGGTGCAGGTATACCTGGAGGCTCTCGTACATCGTCCAGAGGAAGAGGGAGGCGATCAGGAACAGGTAGGCGCTGCGCTGGGCTTTGGCCAGGATGTGGCGCTCCATCTCGTCGGGGACGTGTTTCCAGAAGGGTTTCATGTTGTGTGCCTCGCTTTCGTTGGATTGCCGGGAAAGTTAAATTGTTTTTACATTTTCAGCATAACAGGCCGGGGACGGAATGTCAAGAGTTTTTTACTTTTTGGGGCGGGGGACGGTTTGGGAGAGGTGCAAAGAGGGGGCGGGTTTTACTTGCAAATTTTTGCTTTTTATGATATTCTGGCACAAACGGGGGAGGTGAGCGCTTGACCAACAGCAAGGAACGGATCGACAGGATATACGCCCAGCTGAGTCCCCAGGCGGATAAACTCTACCAGTTCGTGATGGCTTACACTGATCATATCAACGAGGCCAGGGATCATGGGACCCGCCTGCCGGTCAGTGTGGTGGAGCGCGGCACGCAAGAGCAGTATCAATAAAAAGGAGAAGGTTCAGTATGGGATACGATTTTACCACCATTATCGACCGCTCCGCCTGCGGCTCCAGCAAATGGGCGGGAATGCGGAAAATTGACCCCCACACGGGCCCCGACGTGCTGCCTATGTCCACGGCGGACATGGAGTTCCTTACCGCGCCGGAAATCCGGGAGGGGCTGAAGACCTACATCGACACCGTGATCCAGGGCTACACCGATCCCACCCAGGCCTATTTTGACGCGGTGCTGGACTGGCAGAAGCGCCGCCATGGCTACGAGGGAAAGCAGGAGTGGATCGTCACCACCAGCGGCGTGGTGCCCGCCATCTTCTTCCTGGTGAACCTGCTCACCGAGCCCGGCGACGGGATCATCATCCAGCAGCCCGTCTACTACCCCTTCTCCCTGGCGGCGAAGCTCACGGGGCGCAAGCTGGTGAACAACGCGCTGATCCGGAAGGAGGGGACTTACGAGATCGATTTCGACGATCTGGAGGCCAAGGCGCGGGACCCCAGGAACAAGATCCTGATCTTCTGCAACCCCCACAACCCGGTGGGGAAGGTCTGGAGCCGGGAGGACCTGGCACGGCTGGTGGAGATCTGCGCGGCCAACCATGTGTTCATCATCGACGACGAGATCCACAACGACCTCGTCATGCCCGGGCACCGGCACACCGCCCTGCCCACCGTTTCCGCTGAGGCCTCCAGGATCTGCGCCTACTGCACCGCTCCCAGCAAGACCTTCAATCTGGCGGGGATGCAGCTGTCCAATATCTTCATCGAGGACCCGGAGGTCCGGGGCAGGCTGTCCCTGAGCAAGCTGATGGGCATGTCCCTGTCCCAGGTGGCTATCAGCTATGAGGCCTGCCGTCTGGCCTACGAAAAGGGCGAGCCCTGGCTGGAGGAGCTGCTCCAGGTGGTGGACGGCAACGCGAAATATGTGGCGTCCTTCCTGGCGGAGCACATCCCCCAGGCGCGGTGCTATCCGCTGGAGGGCACCTATCTGCTGTGGGTGGATTTCGGCGGTCTGGGCCTGCACCACAAGGAGCTGGAACGGCTGATGCTGTCCGCCAAGCTGTTTTTGGACGAGGGGGCCATGTTCGGCAAGGAAGGGCGGGGCTTCGAGCGCTTTAACCTGGCCCTGCCCCGCAGCGCCGTGGAGAGCGCCATGGCCCGCCTGCTGAAGGCGTGGCAGGACTTCCAGGCGGATTGGGCCGCCAACGGCCGTCCGGAGCGGCTGACCCTGGAAGCCGGGATGAAGATGCCCGATTTCACTTATGACACGCCCTTTGCCTCCGGTTTGCGCTTCGTGGAGGAGTGCGGCGGCAGGCCCGCAGTGCTGCTGTTCCACAGGTACTACGGCTGCTCCGTCTGCAATGCCGCCATGGACCGTCTGGCGGCGGACTACGATGCCGTCACCGCTGCTGGCGGACAGGTGAAGGTGGTGGTGCAGTCCGCCCCGGAGAGGGTGCGCGAGGCCATGGGCGGAGAAAACCGGTTCCCCTTCGACGTCGTCTGCGACCCGGAGCGGACGCTCTATGAGCGCTTCAGCGTCTTCCCGGCGGACACCATGTTCGATCTGGCGGGAGACGACCTCCAGGCCCTCCTGCCTATGGCCGCCGGTATGTTCTTCGGCTCCGGCAGGGAGGACGCGCCCCATGAGGGCCTGCAGGATCAGCTCCCGGCGTGGTTCGCCGTGGATGGCGATGGTGTCGTCCGCCGGGCGCATTATGGCGAGTCGATTTTTGACGTGCCGGACGCCGCCGCGATGGCGGAGGCGATGCGGGGGATGGGCGGTTAAGGGGCCGTACATCAAAAATATATCTTAACGGGGTAGCACGGGAGGGACGTTTCCCTCCGGCGCTGCCCCGTTTTCAGCGGGAAAAATCCAGACGGTCAAGGGAAAAAATGCTGCTCGGCCTTTGATGGTCTGGGCAGGTGGAACGGACATGGAACGAGAGTTGATTTCGGCGGGGAAATATGTTATACTTGGGTCAAGAAACGAAACGATAAATAGATTTTCGGAGAATATCGTTATGAAGCAAAATAAGGACATGCTTGCATAAATCGTCTTCTACTGATTTGAAAGAAGAAAACGTTATGGAACTAAAATTTGAATGGGATGAGGAAAAAGATCATATCAACCGCCAAAAGCACGGCATATCTTTTGAAACGGCTTCATATGTTTTTCGGGATGAGTATTACATAGAGATGTATGATTTTGAGCATAGTATGGAAGAAGACCGCTATATTGCAATCGGTATGGTCGGCGATCTGCTGTTTGTTGTATTTACAGAGCGTGGGGAAAATATCCGGTTGATCTCTGCAAGATTGGCCACGGAAAGTGAAAGGAGACTCTATTATGACCAGAACTTTTACAATTAAGGATGGCCAAAATCCTACACAAGAACAGTTGGAGGAAGTCAGGGCGGCGGCAGGACGGGAAATTCAATTTGATGAAGATTCCCCGAAACTGTCACCTGCAATGTACAAAGCGTTCAGGTGCTCCATAGCGCAGCGCAACCGGAAAAAGAAGAATGCGTAGAAATAAAAACAGGGCGGCGGGAATCATCCCGCCGCCCTGGCTGTTTAATACGCCAATCTCTCCGCCAGCCAGCCCTTCAGCTCGCTGATGGGGATACGGACCTGCTTCATGCTGTCGCGCTCGCGGACGGTGACGCAGTTGTCCGCCGGGGCCTTGTCGTCCCCAACGGTCTCGAAGTCCACCGTGATACAGAAGGGCGTCCCGACCTCGTCCTGACGGCGGTAGCGCTTGCCGATGCTCCCGGTATCGTCGAAATCGATCATCCAATCCTTGGACAGCTCTGCCTGGATCTCACGGGCCTTGTCGCCCAGCTTCTTGCTCAGAGGCAGCACGGCGGCCTTGAAGGGCGCCAGCGCCGGGTGGAGGCGCAGCACCGTGCGCACGTCGTTCTTCTCCTCGTCCACGACCTCCTCGTCGTAGGCGTTGCACAGGAAGGCCAGCAGCATCCGCTCCACGCCCAGAGAGGGCTCGATGACGAAGGGCACGTAGTGCTCATTGCTCTCCTGGTCGAAGTAGGTCAGGTCCTTGCCGGAGGTGTTCTGGTGGGCGGTCAGGTCGAAGTTCGTCCGGCTGGCCACGCCCCACAGCTCGCCCCACTCGGTGAAGGGGAAGGCAAACTCGAAGTCCGTGGTGGCGTTGGAGTAGTGGCTCAGCTCCTCGGGGTCGTGGTCCCGGAGCCGCAGGTTCTCCTCCTTGATGCCCAGGTCCAGCAGCCACTGGTGGCAGAAGTTCTTCCAATAGGCGAACCACTCCAGCTCCGTGCCGGGCTTGCAGAAAAACTCCAGCTCCATCTGCTCGAACTCCCGGGTGCGGAAGATGAAGTTGCCCGGGGTGATCTCGTTGCGGAAGCTCTTGCCGATCTGGCACACGCCGAAGGGCAGCTTCCGGCGGGTGGACCGCTGGACGTTCAGGAAGTTGGTGAAGATGCCCTGCGCGGTCTCGGGGCGGAGGTAGACCGTGTTCTTGGCCTCCTCGGTGACGCCCTGGAAGGTCTTGAACATCAGGTTGAACTTGCGGATATCGGTGAAATTATGCTTGCCGCAGGAGGGGCAGGGGATGTTGTGCTCCTCGATGAAATCCTTCATCTCGTCCTGGGAGAAGGCGTCCACGGGCTTGGGCAGCGCGAAGCCGTTCTCCTCCGCCCAGTCTTCAATGATCTTGTCGGCGCGGAAGCGCTCCTTGCACTCCTTGCAGTCCATGAGGGGGTCGGAGAAGCCGCCCACGTGGCCGGAGGCGACCCAGACCTGGGGATTCATGAGGATGGCGGCGTCCAGGCCCACGTTGTAGGGGTTCTCCTGGACGAACTTCTTCCACCAGGCTTTCTTGACGTTGTTCTTCAGCTCCACGCCCAGAGGGCCGTAGTCCCAGGTGTTGGCCAAGCCGCCGTAGATCTCGCTCCCCGCGAAAATGAATCCGCGGCCCTTGCACAGGGCTACGATCTTTTCCATGGTCTTCTCGGTGTTTTTCATGCTGGTATGCTCCTTCTTATCAAAATTCTGTTGGCGGAAGGGGCAAAAAAACGCCCCAAGCCAACCGGCTCAGGGCGAACAAAACATGTCCGTGGTTCCACCTGAATTCGGGCTTCCGCCCGCACTCTTCGCCTGTAACGGGGGCTTCCGGCGGAGCACTTCCGCTCCGCGGCTCAGAGACGCCTTCTCCGCCGCCTTCATGGGGACTTGCACCGTCCGTCCCCTCTCTGCGCTTCCGGCTTGCGGGTACTGTTTCTCTTCATCGCTTTTAACTGGGTACTAATGCTATCACCTTTTCCTGAGTCTGTCAAGGGGAATTTATTTTTGGTGGCACAAGAGTTTTGGGGACATTTGTGGCCTGAACGGCGTTATGTAAATTTGTTTGTTAATTTGTAAACTTGTGTCTCTTCTCTGTTTAGAATCTTCAGATATTTGCAAAACTGCTCGAATCTCTGAACCCAATTATGAACAAATCATGAAAACGCTACCACCTGGCTACCAAGGTTTTCGCGGCTGCTACCAGCTGTAAATTGGTGGAAAATAACGAAATCAGTTGACATAAGCTGAGGCCGTGCTACCAAACCGGAAAAATCGGCTACCAAACTTTTTTGTCGAGGCTGGAAACCATTGCGCCGCAATGGTTTCCAGCCTCAACTTTTCGCGTAAGGGGATTGATAAAAACCGTCTTGTAAAAAAAGTACGTAACTTTTTCGAAAGATTGTTATTTTCAAGACTTTTCGCCTCAAAAAATTTGAAGGAGGAAAAATCCACCATGAGAAATCTGAAGAAGATTCTCGCAC